>Ga0315298_1001545_pt1 | contig 41739 bp, 38 predicted proteins | sample WHS_1_MG_FD_203077 | JGI IMG/M metagenome (GOLD analysis project Ga0315298, IMG submission 203077) | Extremophilic microbial mat communities from Washburn Hot Springs, YNP, Wyoming, USA - WHS_1_MG | ecosystem: Environmental > Aquatic > Thermal springs > Hot (42-90C) | place: USA: Wyoming... | reverse complement strand
ACTTCTTGCAATCCGTGGTCTATAAACTCGTTGTATGAGTCGAGATGCTGGCGGACTAAACCCTTCTCTCTAAAAAACGCCTTAAGCAACATGTTAGTATCTTCTTTTGAAACCTCAACCAATTTAATCAGCCTCACAATTTTTCGCTTTTAATTAAACGGTAGAGGGAATTTCGTGATGAGGGTTCTCTCAAACTTTTAATTTCCTCCAACCCTTTTGGATCATCCAGATTAAAAAGTCTCCAATATATAGAGCTAAACACGTAAGACTACACAGCTCACTAATAAACTTTTTCATGTGCCCCTCGGACATCTAATGCATTCAATAAGCATTAAGAACCGCAAGAACCCATGACACGGTAATTTTAACGCAAGCAAGCAACAGCATCAGCATTGGAAAAAGATAATAGAAACCAAAAGAAGTTAAGAAAATGACTCTGCCAAACAGTGCAGGGGTGGCAGAGCATGGTCAAACCCACAATAAGCAAGAGGGGCTAAATGCGCGGGACTCAAGATCCCGTCCCATAGGGGTTCGTGGGTTCAAATCCCACCCCCTGCACCATCTTGCAGTACCCATTTTAGCTCAAATTTCGCTCGTTTTAAGCGTAAAATGGCAGAAAATCGACTTCAAATTGTGGGCGGCTTTTGATTTTGCTCGGGCGTTTAAAACTGTCAACTCTTAAGAAGCCCACCTTGAGCATTTCCGTATATAAGAGGCTTTTTCGTCAAAGTCAGCCTATTCCTAATGTTTCATAGAGAGTCACAAAATGTGCCTTAAATTTGTGCCCACAAGAATCACATTCATATTCTCGAAATCCTTTGAATGTCGACTTATGGTCTTCTTCCCACCCTGAAAAACCTGAAAGTTTTAGTTTGCCTATCTTACATTTTGGGCATGGAAGATTTACCGACTTAGCTTCTAATTCGTTTCTTATAATTGGATTTATGAAAGAACATGTATAAAAATCTTGAACAAAAAGGATTAGCAGCTCTTTCAGAGTCCAATTTCGAAGAACTAATGACTTTGGACCACAATGTTAAAGCAATTCAAAAGATATGTATAGCCATAAAAAGAATCCTCGTTTCCTATACCAGCCAACAATTTTCGCAAATGTTCTTGAACGGCTCTTGGTCTTTCTATTTTTAAAGCGTGTTTTAGCACTTCTTCAGTAAGCCTTGAAATGTTAATGTTTCTCCATCTTCGCCCTTTCAACCAAATCGCTGTTACGTGAAATGAATTTTAGTAAAATTTGCTTTATTTCAGTCCAAAGTACACGTTTTTATCTTTTGCGGACTTATCGTTAATAATCACAGAGAAAAGCTGTAACCATAATCAGGAGGAAAAATTACGAGAATTCAAACCGAATTCTAAACCTAACTCCCATGCAATCAGCTTATTTCGTAAAATAAGCCGTTTCATGCATTTTTTAGAATAGTGAAACTTGAAGTGTTTGATGTCGTGTTTTCAGCCGAGTTTTCAGCTAAAATCCCTAGCCCGTTTTCATAGGCATATTTTATGTTTATGAATCTTGCATTTTCAGAAGTTTCATCTACTTCTTCTTGGCCAGAAGAGATCGGGTCTAAATCTAACCCGCGCTAATTTACTGGCGAATTTATGCCCAACTGCTTGCACTTCCAATGTTGGCTAGGTTAAGAGTAAATTTTGTGTGAAGAAGGTTAGAGCAAAGGCTCATAAACTGTAAGGGCGAGCTAATAAGCAGTTACAGTTATACTTTCATACTCTTATTTAGGTGTTTGGCAGCCGTCAGACTTTTGCTGAGCAGAATAGCTGCCAACAATTAATAGGTTTTTAAAAGAGGAATTTTAGATGTCTAGGCCGAAAAGTTGGAGGAAAGTTTTTCGGCAAAATTTTGAAGTTGAGTTCTAATGCTTGTTTTTAGTTGAACAATAACTTCATGAACGTGTATGTGAAGGTTCTTTTTGCGTTTTTAAATGTGTATTTGTGTAGGTCGAGTGGACAGTAAGGTTTATTAAGATTTGAGATTTCCCGATTTACTCGGGAAAACTATGGCTATGCAGAAACTCACCATGGGAACGTTTTTAACTATAGCCATTGTGGGTATGGTTATAACTGCAGCTGGCGCCTTTGTTGCGACTCGCACAATCTCTAATGTTGGAAGTTTAAAGGCTGTTGGAGTTGATGTTTATTGGGATAGCAGCTGCACAAATTCAGTTTCGTCTATTAATTGGGGGGAGCTGGAGCCTGGTTCTGATAAACAGGTTACTGTTTACATAAAGAATAAGGGAACAGTGCCTCTGAGGCTTAGCATGACGGTTAACAATTGGAACCCACCGTCAGCCTCAACATATATAACTTTAAGTTGGAACTGCGAAGGTCATGTGCTGGGCGCAGGATCTGTTGTTTCAACTGTTATTACACTTTCAGTTTCATCAAGCATCAGCGGAATTACGAGCTTCAGCTTTGACATAATCATTACTGGAACAGAGTCTACTTGATACTACAAAAAGGATATGAAATTAAAGCTATTAGTTGATGATTTCTGATGTTGCTATCCCAAAGCACTAAATAAAGCGTAGCGGAATTCGTTATTCCCACGGCCATTTCATAAACAAGGAAGCTTAGAACCTAGTATTTATCATACAAGTCATTGTAGGTTTATTTTTACGTTTTTAGAAGAGCGCTCGCCATTGTTAAGCCATCAAAATAGATTCTAGTCCTAAATAATATAAAAAGCGAAATGGAAAGTATTTTCTTGTATGCTTGATTTATTTCGGTTTCTTTCCGCGTTTTACTATGTAGAAGACTGCAGTTCCGCAGAGAGGAGCCGATGTTAGGGCTAGTGTTGCTACTTCTGGAATTATTAATGTGCTGTTGCTAAAGCTGCTGCATGCGTTAAAAGGCTTGTATGATATGCAATCAGTCTCATAATCTGAGTTGCCTGTGGAATCGTATCTGCCTAGCGCGAGCACTAATGCCCTGAGGTTTGCGGTTGAATTTAAATTAACTGCTAATGTAAATTCTGTTGGAGTCTTTGTGATTTGGGGAAGGAAATATTTAACGGCGTAATAGATTGGGTTGCCTTTTTCTCCCATTTTGTCTTTTATTGCAGCTACGTTATACTGGCATAGAGAGCCAGGATAACCATTTGAGACTGGAAGTGAAGGCGGTATTTTTTTGGCCGTTACCAGCTGGAAGTCTCCCTTCGTCAAGAATGATGTGCCATTTATTGTAATAACGTTTAAAGCGTTATATGTTGGTTCATTCAGTACTATTAGAAGCCAGACCTTTTTTATCGGGCCTTTTCCAGTGTGGAATATCACCAGGTTTGCCGGGGTTTCTGTTACTATTGGTTCACCTGTTGTTGATGAGCCTGATGGGATAACTTTTATTGTGCAGCGGCAGCCCAAGGATGCATTAACCGCAGGGATTGCAATTAAGATTAAGCTGAATAATATCGCAACTAGAATTGGTAGCCTTCTCATTTTCTCACTCATAATTTTCTTTTTAAAATGCAATATATATACTCCTATGGTTTTAAAATCTAGAAAAATTTGGTGAGTGTTCCAATGGCTGCTCGTATTTTAGTAGAGGATTATGTTTATTATTCTCAACGCTACCGTTGCGAGAAATATGAGTGAGAAGGCCATTGCTGTGTGTTTGAGTCGTTTTCTGTTGATTAGTATGTTTACTTTTCCGTGGTATGGTGAGAGCATGTTTAAGGTTATGAGGAGTATTATGGCTGTTATGGCTGTTAGGAGGCTTACGTCCCATAGGCCTAATGGAAACATCATTGTCAGGTTTGCTCCTCTTCTATTATGCGGTATTCTATTTCTATTGTTTTGTTTTCCTCATTTATTTGTTGTTTTTCAATGGTTATTGGTTTGCCTGTGACTTTAGCTAGAGCGCACGCCATAGCGCTGCTGAGCGGACAACCTAAGCTTTTGTAGAGTTTTGGGAATTTTTCAATTTCCTTTGTTAAATTTTGGTAATTTGAATCTTCTATTTTAACGAGTATTTTTTTGCCTTCTGCAGTTATTTCCACGTTTTTAGCGATCTCCAAGTCTTCAACGAAGAGTTTTGGCATAACTTCCTGAAAGTGTTGCAGGTCTATTCTTATGAAGGATGTTTCAAGGGTTTTTTCAAAAAGTCTTGCCAACTCAGCTCCAGGAGGAGTTATAAGTAGATCGTTAGGACTTTTGATGAAGAGTTTATTTTCTTGTTCTTGTATTTGTTCGGGTGTTGGAAACGGGCCGCCTTTTTGTTTTGGTATGTAGGCTCTGCTTTCATCTTGGTCTCTAAGGTATTTTGGAGGCAAATATATTGCTTTGCCTTCGTAGTTTAGTTCGTTTAGTAATTGATTTAGTGTCATTAGTGGGGCCGCTGCTGTTGCTTCTAAAAGCTTTCCTTTTACATACTCTTCTGTTTGGATGTAAGCTAGAATGGCGCCCCAAAACATCAAGCCCAAGCCTATGAAGGCCAAAATTGAGGAGGAATATACAATTGAAAGGGCCAAGGCAATTGCTGCTATCGTAATTAAAATGGGAGAGATTAGTTTTTGCATGGATATCGTGAGTGTTTTTCGCGCGCTAAGAAAAACCAAAGTTATAGAGATGATTGTTATTGCGTTTGCAAAACTGATTAAGCCAAGCATTAACCCCGCGTAGGTCCAATAGTTTATTGCCCATTCATAGCTGAATTGCAATCCGTACTGGTAAAGGTCTTGGTGAACTATACTGTCTAAAAGTCTGAAGAGATAAAGTGAAAAACTTGTCAGCGTTATTCCTGCTATGAGAAATATAGAAATAATAATTCTTGGAGTTTCATTTCGGGTTCTGGCTTGGGTTAAGATGGATACTGCTGCCACAGTGAGTAATATTATGGAAATTATTAGAGAGTTTATGAGGAGGTTGGAGTTAGCCCAGTATTTTCCAGCCCATTCGTAGTCGAATTTGAGGCCATAATTGTAGAGGTCGCTATGGACAATTTTATCTATACGTGTAAAGAAAAATAGTGAAAGTGCGTCCATGGAGATCGACGCAAGTAAGAGTGCCAGAATAAGCTTGGGTTTAAAGTCGACATGTATTCTCATAACTACCCCTATTATTAAAGGGTTTTAGATTTGTGTTCTCCACGTTTGTATTGGTTCGTCTTGTTTGTTAACTATTTGACTTTTTATTATGCCTGTTCTTTCCAGTTCAATGAGTTTCTGGAGTAGTTCTTCCTCGTTAAGGTTTTTGGTTGTTTTTTTGCACGCTTCTGCTATTTTTCTAAAGGTTGGTGTATCATTTTTCTCTGTTTCTCTAATTATGTCTACTATCTGCTTGTTTAATTTTGAGAGTTTCTGGTAGGCGTTTGCATTAGCCCTTTTTTGCCTTCTGTTTTCGAAAGTATAAAGGATTGCTGTTGCCATCAAAATTGCTGATGAGGCTAAGGCGAGGGTCACTCCGTTTTGAGAAATGATTAATGTTATTTGTGACCATGTTTTTGCTGGTTGCCAATAGTTAGAGATTTCGGTAGCGAGAGTTACTAGTTGATTTTCGATTTGGGGAAGACTTTCGACGTCATCTGGGTAGGCTATCAAGCTGATTTTCATGTGTTTTTGCTGTAATGTTGAATTTATTGCAAATACTGCTGTTTCATACCAGTAAAGCACTACCTGGGTTTGGTTAGTGGCTGTGTAAGTGAAAGCGAAGTATCTGCTAATTATTGGTGGATTTTCGTTCAATTTTATGTCTTTCAATTCTATTTGAGCTACTCTTGGCTGATATCCCTGTGATAAAGGCCATGTTATAAGGCATGTTTCCCATCTATGTAGGGATGAGCGAGCTGAAGCTATTTCAATTGTTGCCCAAACTGGCTCTTTCGTCTGGTTGTTTGGGCTGTACAAGTAGGCTAGGGACATGTCCTGTTTAGCTATTGCTTCGAAGCCTATATCGCGGTAGAGAAAACGGAGGTTGTAGCCGCTTATTTGTGGAAGAATTTGTGTAGAGTTTTGCTCGCCGGAGGGTGTAGTGACTATGATTGTTGGCTGGAGCTGCGCTATGGCGAAGACTGGCGCTTGGATTGAAATTAATAAAATTAATGTTATGGCTATGCTGCCTATTTTGGCGATGTCACCTTTGCCTAGTTTAACGTTTTGAGGTTTAAGGATTCTGCTGCATGAAAAGCAAAAATCTTCGGAATAAGAGTTCGGGTTGCATCGGGGACATTTTTCCTTTGCGCCAGTAAATATTTGTGTTTTGAAGATTTTTTCAGATATTAACAATAGCAGAAGGGTGCCTATAAAAATGAGTGCCCAGCCGCCTAGCAAATGAAACATTTGCAGTGCAAGGGTTTCGCCATAATAATACCCTATTAACAGAATTATAATTATACGGAGGATGTTGAGCGCGTAGACTAAGGGGATTCCAATTATGATTAAGGCAAGTTTTTTCCATGGTTTATCTCGAATTGTATAGGCGATAAATAGGGCGAATATTAAGAATCCGAGTAAGCTGTAGATTCCTGAGCATGCTAGGTCTATGGTGAACTCCATGGTTGTGTTGTCAGGTCTGGTTAGGATTATTGTGGGGTTGCCATATTCTCCTGTAATCGTTGACGCAACGCCTATTGCCTGTAGGAGTGCGTTGGGGGCTTCTGCACTTACTACAGAAAGGGTTGTGCCTAGATAGTATAGAATTTCAGATGGCGGCGGCATTAAAAATGCGAGGAAAACTATTGGAAAGATAAGTTGGCGTAAGGTTTGCACGTTGAAAAATATTATCGTTAAACCTGCAGTGAATATTGGTAATGCTAGCAGGTGATATTCCAAAGGCGTAAATGTGTAAGAACCATACCAGTAAAGTACTACCGCGATTACAAATAGAAGTATTCCAGCGATTAATGGTAAATACCTTACTTCTTTAGGCTGATTTTTGTTTTCTAAGGGGATGACTGCCCTGAGCATCTTCCTTTTTCGGTAAACAAAAAATGCGAAGAGAAAGGGTACGGCGAGTATGTAGCTTGCTGCCTCGCTTTGTAAAGCGTCATTGAATAAAATTGCAAGGTCTGGATGGAAAAGCAGTATAGTAACTAATATTATCACCAGTGCCTTAACACATAAAGCAATTTGAGTTCTTTCTAAATGTATAATTTTTTTCGGCATATTATCTGATCTCTTTGGAATTTCAGCATACCTTAAATTGTCTAATTATCCTTTTCGTCACTTAAGGCGGCTTGCAAGTCCAAGAGGTTTACGTTTACACTTTTGCTTCTTTCTTTTTGCAGATTATCGCTGCAAACAGTGTTGTCATCATCATTAGCAGCATTATTGGAACTGACGGAAACTCCGGAATAACCGTATTCTGAACCTCGATTATGCTGATTTGAACTTCTTGCGGGAACAATGGTGTTGGATAGCATATGACCGCCACTGGTTGACCATGTTCGGGAATGAAGCCGCCGCCATTTGCTATAGCATCATTAATGAGATCCCAAGCACCCTGACTTGTTTGAGGGGGAGTATAGCCGCCGTCTATGTCGATGAAATACCATATCGCTTCTTGAATATCCATTTTCTCCTTTCCTTGCTTGTGATTCAAGATATAGTTGACCATGTCCCATTTCTCGTTTTGCAACCCTACAGGGGGATTGAGACTTGAATACAAATAAACTTGGATTGGTTGACCTCGCTGTAAGGGTGTTCTTGTGTCTATACACCATCCAAGGTACGTTGTGTTTGTTACATCATAACCTGGAGGAACATCCATCAAATGCGTTTCAAAGTAGCTTACGGTGCCATTGAAAACTTCCATCATCACAGGGTCTGAAGGTAGGTTTAAATCTGTTTCAGCTGCAGCAACATTACCAGCATTACCAACCAATACTAGCGCAAGTGTCGCAAGGATTATGAAAACTATTGCGAACCTTAATTTAGCGACTTTCATATTATTCACCTCCTTACATCAATAAATTGGATAGTAAATATTCATTATTACTTTTTTTGGATATATTCTTTAAAATGATCTATAGGCGCATGTTCTATAGAGTTTAACTGTATGCTGCAAGTTCAGGATATATCCAATAATAAAAGGGTGTTTCAAGCGAAATTTACAGAGGAATGCCATGCATGTGCGTAAAGATCCACTCGCTATGCGCTCATCAGCTTACATGTTTGCCCAAGACATTCTATGAAATTTCTAATCTCCCTTCTATAGATAGGGTTCATCACAATGACTACATCAGGGCGATACTCCCTCAGAAATTCAGGCGGGACTATTTTTTGACCTGTTCCAGGGATATACATACCTTGCTTCATGGGGTTAATGTCAACTGCATACTCAATCTGTTGATAATCCTTGAATATGTTTAAAAAGGTAACCCCCTTCGAACCCGCTCCCCATACCACTACCCTCTGACCATTGCCTACCAGCATATCAAGTTTTTCTCTCCATTTCTTAACCTTATTTTTGAACCTTGCTGTAAAATTTGTTATTTCATGCGAAACCATATCAGCCTCACTTGATAACGTCTTAGGGTAATCCAGATGGGAGTGATTATCTGGCACGGCGTAGACGCAGAGATATTGGCCTTCAAACTCTTCAGTAATTTCGCACACGTGAAAACCGGCAGATGAAAATATTATTGACAGCGAAGTGGGAGTGAAATATGAGCAGTGCTCGTAGATGATGTCCCAGATGAAAAGGTTTTGAAAAGTTTTTAATGCGTTAGGCACTTCGAAGAAAACTTGCGTGTGTTCTTGATTTCCAATGGCATATCTTAACATTTTCAAAAACCCTTTTGGGTCGTGTATGTGTTCAAGGGTTTGACGACAGACAATCAGGTCACCTTTATAGTTCGCGTAGCGTTCAGAGTAAAAATCCGCAATAAACTTGACTTGACCTTTCAGAGCATCATTATTTTGTTTGGGACACGCAGGATCAAAGCCGACCCCGTAGTTGTTGCCCAGTTGACAAAGAAGCTTCAAGAAGTAGCCTTTTCCACATCCAATTTCAATGATGTCCTTGCCGTAGAGGTTGTAGCGGTCAATCAAGCGGGTTGCAAGCGACATGGCATAGTTTTGAAAATATGGAGAAAAGTGCAGCGAGTTTTCGTATGCCGGTGTATATTCTAGACGAGTTGGCTCAAACGCCAGGTTCCATATATAAGTGCAGGCTGGGCAGAACGCCAAGACTATGTCTCCTTTCGGACAATTCAAGGCGGACTCTCTGCTTTTCCAGAGTACGTTGCAGTGGACTGGGGCATCAGTTATTTGGAAAAAGGTTTTCCGTTTTTTATCGCCGCAAACGGGACATGGAACTTCAGCGTTTCTTACAGCTTCATTCAAGTTGGACGACCTCTGTGTATATTCCCATGCGGTCAAGCATCTGCGTGATTTCGTCTCTGTAAACGGGGTTCATAACAATGATCAAATCTGGTTTTTTCTCCTTTAAAAACTCTGGTGGCATGACTTTTTTCCCGCTTCCGGGAAGAAACTTACCTTGACGGTAAGGATTGATATCAACAACATATTCAATTTCATCTTTTATTCCAAGCGTCGACATGAAAGAAACGCATTTGGAGCCTGAACCCCAAATGGCAATTCGTTCTCCATTCTCGTAGCTTTTCTGCAGAAGGCTTTTCCACTCCTGCAGCTTTTTGCTGCAATTTGAGGAGAAATACTTGACGAGTTCCGAAATTGCCTCAACGCTTTCCTCTAAATCATGCACTTTTTCGGATGGTTTGCTCACGGGTTTCGCTTCAATCAAAAGGTATTGATCATTAAAATCCCTTGAAAGGTCAAGAACTTCAAAATTGCATAGGCGAAAGAGCCGTGCAAGGGACCCGGGACTGAAATATGAGCAGTGTTCGTAGTAGATGTCCCAGAATGCGAGTTCACGTAAAACGCGAATTACATCAGGTACCTCAAAGAAGACTATGGTTTCCAATCGGTTGCCAATCGAAGATCGCACGCAGTCGACAAAATCCTTCGTATTGTATATATGCTCTAGAGTGTGACGGCAACACACGAAATCTCTGTGATAATCCGCATAGCGTCCAGAATAATAATCTCTGATAAACTTAACTCTGTTCGAGGCTTTGCTTTGAACGCGACCTTCCACGTATGCAGGGTCAATTCCCACACCATAATTGTCACCTAACTCGCAGAGCAACGTTAAGAAGTCGCCTTTGCCGCAGCCGATCTCCAAGATGTTCTTGCTATATAGTTGATATTTACTAACCAAACGCTTCGCCAAATTGTAAGCGAAAGCGTTAAAGGTTGAAGAGAAAACCTGTTGATCTTCATAGGTAGATGAATAATCCAACATGGATGGGTTAAAAACAACATTTGAGATAAAACCGCATTCCCTACAAAGGCCCAGAGCGATTTCGCCACTGGGAAACGCTAGCGCTTCCTGCTGGGTCGGCAGCATAACGCAGCTGTGGACAGGAGCATTCTTAGCCTCATAAAATATGGATAGTTCTTGCGCGCCACAGTTTGGGCATAAATGGCTTCTTGACAAATTGTTCCCGCCGTATTCCAATCAAATCAACAATATAAACATGCTTTCCAAATTGTGAAGATATTCCTAAAAGTTTAGAATTAAAATTAAAGTGTGACGTTTAATGCTAGGATCTTCTCTTCAAGGCTGAGGATGCGTTTCGTAATTGGGTAGATCAAGGTAAGCTCCTTTGTCAGCTCGTTTAGGTTCCTTATATCTTCTTTACTTATGGCTTTGAGCAAGGGGGCAAAGGCTAGAAAGGATGTTACGTAGATGAGTCCGCCCACAGCCAGCTTAAATAGGGAGTCATGGATGGGAGTGAAAGTGATGAATAGATAGACCAGCAAGGCAGAGGAAAGGGATGCGATCGCTATTCTGAGGAATGAGGCCCAGTCTACGGTGACTTTATACTTCTTACGGGCTAAATATAGAGCATACGCGTTGGATAGAAAATCCGTTGCGACGAGAGAAATGACTAGTCCAAGAACGCCATAGAGGAAGGTCGCGATGAAAGCTAAAGGTGCAGCAAGACATATGTTTATAATGTTTATTCTTAGAGTTGCCATGGTGTCTCCTTGGCCATTGAAGAAACTGGACACTACGTACATCCCAAAGCCGGCACATAGAAAGCTTAATACGTAAATGGAGAGATAACTTGGAGCGAGCTGATATTGAGACCCGTACAATGTGTAAACAGCTTCTTTGGACAGGACGGCAAGCGCGATACTGGCGGGGATCAATAGAAGGGAAACGTATTTGACAGAAAACTTGAACATCCTCTCTACTGCATCTTGTTCTTTCTTGATGCTTAGCTTGGAGAAGGCAGGGAAAAGAGATGTGGCTATAGGATAGGAGATAAGGGTTATTAAAACGGAGAAGTTTATTGCAATTGTGTAGTTGCCTATTTCCGCGTCAGAGACAAATAGGGCTAACAGGAAGCTTTTGTACTGGGTCAGTAAGCCGAGGATTAAGATTGACAGATATAGAGGCATCCCATAAGTGATCATAATCCTTAGTCCCTGAGTGAAATTGACGTTTCCTTCACCGCTTTTCTTGTCAACAGCATAAAGGTGGAACACAAGCATAGTGATCCCTGTCACAGCAGCTAATAGAACCCCCACACCAGCACCTAACACAGCGCCTAGGACACCCATACCAAGAACAAGCAAAGGCGATGCCACAGCCTTTATTATAGCCTGTACATTCATGATGAGCCCGCTTTTCTCTGTTTTATCCAAACCAATGAAGACGGAGACCACAATATTCAAAAACATTTGGCCGACTACGTAGACCGTAGTGAAGCGTATAATAAGGTCAAGACTTGGCCTTCTGAGAACCCAGGTGGCGATGCTCTCAGAGAAGAGCAAAAGAACAAGCGAGATGAGGAGCGCCAAGATGAGATTGAAGAGGATTCCAGTTTTTATTAGGCTTACCACTTTCTTGTCCTTTCGTTCAGCGCTGAATTGGGCGCAGAACTTAATCAAGGATGAGGAGATTCCGAAATCGCTAAGAGTTACGAGGATGGAGGGGATGATCATAGCTACGACGTATAGGCCGTAGTTTTCAGGACCCAAAAGCCTCGCCACTAATATGGATGCGATAGCCATGATAATTGTAGAAGAGGTTTTACCTAAGAAAAGGAAAAAGCTACCTCTGGCTGAGGCTTTACCAATATCATTTAATTCTATGTGCATACGGATCATCATACCTAAATTAATTTATTAATGTAGCGCGCTTTTCAACTATTTTCCCAAGCCTTAATTTATGCAAATCAAGCATTTTCCTCTTCTTACGACTTGCATGGTAAACAATTATTCTCGTATACACTTTTACCCAGAAACAAATCGCAATAAATTAACTTACCATTTTCTTGCGATCTATAATATCTACATACCTTATCAATAAGCCTGAATCCTAATGGCCTTAACAAAGTAAGCACTTCAACAATTTTTGAATCAGTACAGGGGATCACCTCCACAATTAGGTGGCGAGTTCTGTTAAGTAAGTTTAAGGCACCCTTTATAACCTCCACCTCAAAACCCTCAACATCAATCTTTAACAAATCAATCCATTCATTACTAAGCAAGGGCGCTATTGCAGCATCAAGGGGCTTAACCTCAACAGAGCACTTAATTTCTCCAGTGCACTTTTCTTGCCCTATAAAATATCCAGCCGGAGAATTCTTGCCGCCAAAGTAGAGTTGACGAATTTCTTGCTTGCTTCCAGCAGCGATGTTTAGGACAACAGCATCAGTGCATTGATTAAGCTGTAAGTTTAATTTGAGCACACGGCAATTATCGGGGTCTGGCTCAACGGCGATAGTCTTAACACCTTTTTTGCAAGCCCTGACGCTGTAACCACCCACGTTAGCACCAACATCGACGAAAATGCTGTCTGTGTGCAGAACTTTCATGAACCATTCATACTCTTCAGGTTCAGTATAATGAGGAAGTAATAGCCCGAAGGTTGCGTCGTCCATAAACGATGTCTTTCTAAGAACCCACTTAAAGCCATCAATATCCATTGCCAAATAGTGATTATCATCAAATCTAACAGTGCTAGTAACGTACTTGCCCAATAAATTATGCATTTCTAGTGAATGCAATTCTTCTGTAGTAAACTCAGGCCTAAGAGTCAAAATTATGTTTGGGCACGGTTCACATCTTATTTTGTCGTCATTCACTTCATATTTGTCCTGCAGATCATATAATATGTTACTTAAGGAAATGATCCTCCTCACGTTATAATCAGAAATCTTGAGAGGTAGCCTACGATTATGCGAATCACGTAGTGAGGCCATGGTTTTACCGCCGAGAAAGTAAACCTTTAAAATGCCGAGGCTGTTATCACAGAGTTTTAATATACTTCTTAACGAATGCGCCTTGGACTTCAAAGACTTTAACATGGGTGAAGGCCAAATTCCGCCGAAAGGTCTCATGATTAAAAACCCCTTACCAATAAAGCCTACTAGTCCTTTTGAAAACGTTCTACTGAAAGGGAAGATTCCATAAGATAGAGATGATTTATTATATCCTTAATGAAATATTATCTTAAGTCTCCGTTGATTTAATTCGACCGTTGGTCGTAAAACGTAGTTCTAAATTTTTCGATTAGTTTTTTGGCTGTTTTAAAAGTCGTTCCTTTAAAAGTTTCCAAACTGCTCATAATCCAAGGCAATAAATCGTCAATGGCAAAATATGAGAATTCCCTAACATTTTTTATCGAAGATATAAATTCTTTTAGGGGTGTCCTAGTTTTCATTACAGATGTCAAATTATTAAAGAAGTCCATCCACTTTACGCCTATTTCATAACTATCAAAATTTCTAATCCTTTTTCCGATAACATCAAGATAAGCTATTAAAATGAAATTGATTCCGCACCTTGCAGGCAAGTAATTTTGCATACTTTGCCTCGGATTTATTTCTAGAAGCTTAAAGACACCATCTCTTGGGTCTCTTTTCCATTCAGCCTCCATTAAACCATGATACTTAAGAAGCTTAAGGTAACGTATGGTTGTTTCATATGGACCTATTATATCTTTTATGGGAATACTTTCTCTTAAGCATGTGTTCCCAAACACTATAGGCCACCCTCTTAGTCTGTAATGAGCAAAAACTGCTTTGGGGTCAGAGTTTTTGTCAAAATAACCCTCAATCCCATAGATGTTTTTTGCAGCAGACCCTGGAATGACTTCCTGAAAAATCACCTCAATTTCATGTTCTAAAGCCAAAAAGTAATATTTCATCAACTCATTAGCTGAATTTGCAACAAATCCTTTTGAACGAAATTTGGCCCAGAACTCTAGGGAATTACAGGGTTTTACAAAAATAGGATACTTCAACTTGCTACTTATACGTCTAACGTCTTGGGGTGATTCTGGAAAATAGGTAATTGGATGTGGTACATTAAATTTAGATAAAGAGTGATAGAATTCTTTCTTATCCGCCAAAGTTCTAACTACTTCATATGAGGGAACTGGTATATAGTAGCTATTGTCCAATTCTTCCTTCAACTCGGACAAACGGAGAGCATATAAATCACCAGCTGGAAAAAGCACGCTGCCTTCCAACTCTTTATTACCCTTTAGAAATCTTCTCAAGATAGACGTACTTCGTTGGATATTCGGAACTATAAAGTATTTCTTGCAAAATCTTGAATATTTCACGTATTCTTTACTTTCCACAACACAATAGACGGGCACACCGTGCCTACCCAGGTTTCTTGCAACACCAAGCCCATTAATTCCTCCGCCAAAAACAATTGCAGGAATTTCGCATTTTTCCATTTTTATCCCAGAGCCTCAAAAGCCATAATTGGGTGTTTCTAAATCTAGGTGGAAGGAAGATGTAGGAATAAGTTTCTTGAGCTTGTTTTTCATAAGCCAAAACAAATCGGTCCGCGTGGTTGGAGCCCAACAATATACGGGGTACATCAATGTTTTTTCGAATCCTACTTTCTGAGCTACAGCAATTGATGAGTGATTGTCATACCCGCAATGCCAGCTAGGTGTTAAATTTTTTGAAATGCAGCGTTCTATAAAAGCAGAAGTTGTCAATGTGGCACATCCCTTATTTTGATATTTTTCGTCGGTTCCAATGGTGACTTCACATTTTCTCTGAAAATGGTTACCCGATATGCACCAACTAACGACTGAATTTTCCATGTAGCAGGCAAAAACCAAAACCTTTTTGCAAAAAGTCGCTAACGGAATTCCATTTAAAAACGATATAGTCTTTGACCTTGTTGAGATTATTTAGATTGGTTCTTCTCAAAAATTCCCCGTTGATATATTCGATGCGGAAACCCTTAGGAATTCTTCTTTTCCATTTAACTTTTAATTGCTTAAAAGTAAAGACCATCTGTAACTTTTGCGGTGATGCTGGTTTTTTAATATCGCATTAATTTTTTTGTCCCAAGCATTCTCTGAGCAATGCAATACAGAGAATCTGATTTTATGCTTTATTACTTCCGGATTTATTGTATCCGTCATCAACTTGGTCAGCGCAGAGTTGAATTGGTTATTATTAGAGCAACCGACTAGGTAATATTCAGATGGTTTAGCCCAAGCAAACGCTGTTTTAGGAAATTTCATATCATCCACATATATTTTCCCTTGGCGATTCCCTTCGATGATTGCATTCACAGCAGAAGTGTAGCCTAATTCTTTAAACATAGAACGTGTTTTATTAAAGGCGCTTTTGCTAATATCGTAGATCATTCTATGCCATCTTCTAAATAACTAAGTATTGACATATTGTATATTACCGTGCGCTGTTAGCCCTTAAATTGATGAATAATGAAGATCTATCCGAGTTTAGACTCACGTTAATTTTGGAAATGCTTGTTCTTTTAATACGCGTTCTTTTTTAACCATTCGCGATACTGCTTATCAACTTCTTTCGACGCTCTTAACAAAGTGTTATATTTTGATAAAGATGCTAGAAGGTGTATATCTTTTGGAAGGCACCTTCCGCCTATGCCTTCTCTCGCATCTAATATCTCTGTATTCCATTTGGTGTTGCAAGCCTCTCGAACCTTTTCGAAATCCAACGCTAAATCTTCACATATCATCCTAAGTTCTTCTGCGAAAGCTATCTGGACATAGCGATAAGCATTTTCAGATATTTTGCAAATTTCCGCTATCTCAATTAAAGATACCTCATGCAATGGGATATCAAGCAAATTTTTGTAAAGTTCTTTTCCAGAATCTAAACTTTCCTTGTTAACTCCTCCAATGACTCTAAGCTGTCTGACTCCATGGTTTACAGGATCTTCAGGCCAATATCTGTGGGGAACATGTACCAGCTTAACATTTCCTTGAAAAATCGAATTGTATATTCTCCTTGAAGTCCCTGGAACTATTGTGCTCTCAATTGAAACTATGTCTTCTTTATCTGTCCTAGATGAAATTTTCTTCGAGATATTGAAAACAGGGCTTAAATCAGGCTCTCCATTAGAATCCCAGGTAGATACACATATTATGTAGACATTTGCTTCAGGGACCTCCTCCCATTCAGAAGAAGCAGGTATTCCCTTTTGCTTTGCCCTCATAACGGCCTCTTGACTTATATCATAACCAAAGACTTTCAATCCTTTATCCTTAACATATTCAGCTGTAGGTAAACCAATTGTCCCTAAACCAAGAACACAAACTAGCATCTTTTCTTATCCCCAAAAAAGTTTTTAGATAACTGCTAAACTACCAAACATATTACAAGTCCTCATAAATCGTTTTAAATTATTTGCTCTTTATAGTAAACTCAATTCATTCATAAAGACTGTATCTCCTGAAAATTTCACGCGGCTGAAAAAAACACGCCAAAAACTCTCCATTCGACAATTCGGGTAATGTTTGCCATTGCGGATCTGGAATCAAACGCGTCATCTGTGATTTATACTGATCCAAAGCTGCACGTTTGACTTCTAAAACTTCCTCTATATCAACTGAGCATCGGAAATCCTTTAGCATACTTAAACTTAAAAGGAAACTTTCTTTCAAAATTTTTAAGATTCCCTTTATGGAACTTGCTGGTCTCCTCAATGCCCAAGGCCAATGACACCAAAACCCAATGGGATATTCATAGATGACTGGCCCTTCTTCGTAAATTTGAAGCGCATGCGCCACGATTCTATTAGTCGCTGAATGGTCTTCAGACCATGATAATGGTTCTTTGTAATAAGGGATGTAGACTTCTTCAGGTTTTCGATCCGTAATAATATCTATAACTTTAGGGATGGCTAGTTTCCTATTCTCATTCAATTTTCCATTTTTGAATTCAAGAAAGATGAGATCTTTCTCATCTACTCCAAGCACGCGGCTTGCCGCCATAGCTTCCCTCGCACGTATGGACTTTAGCTCTTCCTCAGAAATTAAATGTCGGTGAGATCGGGAACCGTCAGTCATGAAGACTATTGTCACGTCTGCTCCCATTCTTCTCTTTCTAATGATGGTTCCTCCACATCCAAGCGTTTCATCGTCTGGGTGTGGTGAGAAAACCACTGCAGACTTTCGCAAATGGCTCTCATCAAGTTCACACGTCATACAGTTAATTAGAGATCTCATAAACCGACTAAATAGTATGGATATTGACGTTTTTGTCATCAACATCACACATTCTTGTTAACGTGCAATATTTTTGTGTGCACCATGCAATCGACTAAATCAGCTTTCTTCCAATAAAGTTGCTTGCATAGTCCAATTTCAAACCATCGCTGATAGAATAACAATTCATGTGTTCTTCGTTTATCCGCGGTGATGGTTCGGCAAATCTTGTGTTATCATCAATCCGAAAGAGATATCTAGCAATTGAATCATGCGGAAATGAAGTTTCTTATCTTACAAATGATACTATTGCCTGTCGCTTTCCCGTTTTCCCTCTAGGTATATTGTCAACTACTTGTATGTCAACCTCAACTTCTTCCCCTATTGTGATAAAAATTGTCTCGATCTTTTTCCGTAACCTCTCAACGGCACCTCTACTGAATTCCTTTCCCTTTATTACTTTTAAAACAAGTTTGTTTCTTTTTTCTTGAATTATCTGCCATTGTAATATAGTGAAAAGTTGCTCTTCCAGATCCTTATTGATAAACATATATAGGGTATAGAAAGACATTTTCCTTCCGCTTGGCAAAACTAAATAGTCGTTGGTTCTGCCCTCTATTTTCTTTATCAACGGCCATCCTCTTCCGCAGCTACACCTCTCGTCGCTTGGAACCACAAAATCGCCTAGCTTATACCTGATGAAAGGCATCGCATGATTCAAAAGATCTGTCACCACGATTTCACCAGTTTCTCCGGCAGATACGTTCTCATAATTCTGGTCAAGAAATTCTAAAAGCACGGAATCGGTGATTATGTGTAATCCAGCGTGTTCATTACATTCAAAGGACATGTTTTCAAACTCTATTGATCCATAGAGCTCATTTATTTCTACGTTAAATGCCCTTCTGACAACATCTCTACAATATTGAGAGAGCGTTTCTCCTATAGCAAATATTTTCTCAGGATTTATTCCTGAAGTGTCACATATAGACAAATCCATAAGAACTGAAGGATAGGTTTCAATTGCATTTGGTTTGATTTGGCGTAGAATATCGAGGATCTTTTCACTTTCTTGGAATACTGGAATAGTATAAGTGCGCAAATTACCTGGCAGAATTGAATAAGGTTTAGGTGTCTTCATCGACTCTCGCGCGCGAATATATACAAAAATGTCTCTGAAAGACACTCCACATTCAATAAGAGTGTAAATATCTTGGGCATGATGATAGACAGCTGTTTTTATATCTTTGATAACCCTTAATGGGATTCCAGTTGAACCCGAAGTAAAATTAGACAAATGCCTCGACGGATCTAGTCCTTTTGCGATTGTACTTGGGTAGGCTCTTCTCAGGTTCATTTTTGTAGTTATTGGTATTTTTTTGATGCAGTTCTTGTCTTTAAGGTCTATTGGCTTAAAACCTGCTGACCTGAATAATTGGTGGTAGTAAGGCACGTATTCGTATGCATACGATATTATTGCCTTCAATTTTTTGAATTGGATGTCCTCGAGATCTCGCCATTTTTTCCATTGATGCTTTTTTAACAGCCATAAATAATTTAAATTGTTAAAATATGCTGTTAGATTTCTTAACACATCTTTCCCAAGATATGTCAAGTTTTAACTCCTTCTTTCAGCTTCTAGATGAGCAGAGTTGTTTTAGCCTGTGAACCGTTATGTTCTATATTAAATCGTCGACTCGACATAAGCGTGCGCCTGTCACATAATCAACTAGGTGTTTTATGATGAGGTTAAACTGCACTGTGTTGATGCTTTTCCACATCGGCATTAGAGAGAGTTTTGTAATGATTCCACAAGTTTTCAGCAACCTTTTCCCATGAATAGAATTCAACCGCTCGGCTTTGCGCAGTTTTCCCCATTGAGCTCCTAAGATTTTCATTTGAAAGAAGTTTGAGTATGGCTTCAGCTAATGCGTCAGCGTCGCCAGGCTCCACTAATATGCCCGTCTTGCCATCTTCCACTATTTCTGTCATGCCGCCAACACGCGTTGCAACAACAGGCACTTGACAGGCCATTGCCTCGATTAAGCTTCTTCCAAATGACTCACTGAATGAAGGATTAACAAGTACATCTGCTTCGAGGTAATGGTCGACAATATGCATGTATGGAACAAAACCAGTAAAAGAGACGTTATCTGAAATTTTTAGGGACACAAGCTGCCTTTGAAGGTAAGTGAAGTAGCTAATTCTTTCTTCAGTTGCTTTAGAATGTCCTTGGTAAAATGATGATAAACCGTACACTTTTTCATCATTGCTTAGATTAATAAGCCATTCTGAGGGCAGCTGAAATTTTGAACCGACTATTTTAAGATGTACTTGAGGGTAACACTCCACAACTTTCTTGAAAGCATTCAACAAAACGTGTAACCCTTTTTCTGGAGAAACTCTACCGACAAAAAGTACTCTCCTGACATCATTTTTTGCCTTCGCGGCTTGGCGTTTTCTACTTAAAAAATAGCGGACATCTACCCCATTAAGTACTGTCTGACATCGCTCGGCAAATTGAGGGAAGCGATGGCGGATTTTCTTAGTGATGTATTCACTGCAGCCAACGATCAAATCAACTTTCTTAAGTCGACTCTCAATCATTTTTTTATCTAGCTGCGTTAACCATTCACAACTCATATGCAAGATAATTTTAATTTTGGGATTGAACGCTCGGATAATAGGAACAAACTGAGAGAAGTTTTGAATGTGGGCAATATCGCATTTCTGTGATTTTAAGTCTTTTGCAACTTGCAAAGCATAAAATAAATAATATAAGCTTGAAGCAAAGAGGGGGTATCTAAAATTGCAAGATTTAGGTAATCGCCTGTAGACAGCTGATAATATGCGAATAAATTTTTCATCGGCAGTTACCGATATGCGTCTATACTGCACCTTTTGATCGTATTCTACTTTTTTCTGGTGGCGATTCTTTCTTGTATACACAATGATGTCGCAATGCCGAGCTAGGCGATGCGCAACTTCATAGATCCAAATATCTCTGGAGCCGCCTTCCCCGGTCCATGGTAAGTTTATAGTACCGAAAGGCTGATTCACCATGGCTATTTTCATTTTCATCTTCTCTGGTTCTCAACCGACCACTTTGGGTTTAGGTATTGGAATAATGAATTTGCCTCCTTTCCGTCGGTAAGCTTCCTGTTGCTGTATGATTTCCTCTGCCCAGTTCCACGCCAACAACAGGACGTAGTCTGGTATGTCTTCTAAAAGCTTCGTCGGCGGATAAATAGGCAAATGGTTACCTCCCATGTAACGGCCATGTTTGAAGGGATTCAAATCGACAACATAATCTAAAAGTTTCTTATCAATACCACAGTAGCTCATTAATGTCGTGGCCTTTGCAGCAGCTCCATAACCTACAATTTTTTTACCCTTTCGCTTAAGATCCCAAAGCAAATCTAACAGAGCCTTCTTTATTTCACGGACATTCTCGGCGAATTTTCGGTAGTAGGCGAGGTCGCCAATACCTATGGTTTCCTCTTCCTTCAATCGAGTCTTTACAGATTCTTGGACGTTCTCTGTAGGCTCTATGTATAAACGCAAGGATCCACCGTGAACTGGAAAATGCCTCACATTATTGAGGAAAAGAGAATGTCTTCTGAAGAGACGGTCTAAAGCTGTCACTGAGAAGTAGCAGAGATGCTGATGATAGATCGTGTCAAACTCGCATTTATTAATTAAGTCAACCAAATATGGAACCTCTATAACCGCCACACCATTGTCTTTCAGTATTGTTCGGATGCCTTCTACAAAGCCGTTTAGATCAGACACATGGGCTAACACATTGTTGGCAATTAAGACATCGGCTAATAATCCGTCTTTCCGAAGCTTTTTTGCGAGATCCTTTTCAAAAAAAGTGCAAAGGGTTGGAACTCCTGCTTTCCGCGCAGCCTCTACTGGTGCTTCGGCTGGATCGATTCCAAGAACTTGAATCCCATGTTCTAAGAAGTTTCTGAGCATGTAACCGTCATTGCTGGCGGGCTCAACAACCAAGCTCTTCGAATTCAGCTTCCTCGACCTAATCAGTTCCTTAGCGTTCTCTCGACAGTGTTTTAGGTACGACTTGGATGTGGATGAGAAATATGGATAGTCTCTGCAGAAAAGCACTTCAGGATCTACTGTTTCTGTTATCTGTACAAGGGTGCAGTTGGGGCAGAAGACTAGGTCAAGGGGGACTTTAAGCTCAGGCATTTTTAATTTTTCTTCTGTTAGCAGTGCATCCGCCAATGGTGTAGATCCGAAGGATATTATTGGCTCAAGATTTGGATTTCCGCAGGAGCGGCAGCCTGATATCTTCGTATACGGCATCGAACTATTCATGACTATGCAGCTCTCCTGCGCAAGTTTTTGTCTAAACTTCCATTGTTAACACTGTTTTCAAGGTAAGAAATTCGTCTGTATCTTGGTCCTTCAAACTCTTCGAGGGTTATTCCAACTTTCTTATAAGCCTCGTAAAGTTGTTTTGCTCCTCTGCGCGCATTCCATTGCGGCTTAAACTCTGGAAGCGTCTTAGCTATCTTACTGAAGTCAACTCGGTATGAGCGCTTATCAGGTTCAGCATCCTTTGCATATTTGATTTGAGAGTTAGGCACGGTTTCTTTTACGATTTCGGCTATTTCTCGCACTCTATAGTTTTCGTCCGTGATTCCAACATTGAAAACTTCGTTATGAACCAAGTCGCGTGAAGCGTTTAAAATGGCTATAACAGCTCTTGAAATATCCTCGATATGTATGATGGGCCGCCATGCCGTGCCGTCGCTTTTTAACAATATTATTCCAGTGGTGTAAGCCCACGCAACTAAATTATTCAGGACTAGATCAAATCTAAGCATTGGAGATACCCCATAGGCAGTTGCAGGACGCATGATCGTTAAAGTAAATTTGCAGTCAGCTAACTTTGAGATATCCTTTTCAGCGCGCGCCTTTGAAATGGCATAAGGCGTAATCGGCCGCAACTCAGAAAATTCATCCACCATATCAGCTCCTGAGTCGCCGTAGACGCTGCACGTCGATGTGAAAATGAAACGTTCGACCCCAGCCTTTTTCGCCACCCTTGCAAGTCTAACCGAAGCTTTATGATTAATTTCATATGTGGCATCTGGATTAAAGTATCCAAGGGGGTCATTTGACAGCGCACAAAGATGCACAACAGCATCGCATCCTTGCAGGTCAGAGCGAGTCACATCACGGACATCTTTTCTCACGTAGGGAATATCGGGTATATCTCCGCAAGTCTCGCGATCGCCAAAGATGCACCCTTCAAAGATGTCATTATCAAGCCCCACAACTTCATAGCCTTCTGTCTGGAGCATAGGAACCATAATGGAACCTATGTATCCTTTATGTCCTGTCACTAAAACTCTCATTTATCACCTCTCCTATTCTAAATTATGTCATACTAGGTTGTATGACTATGATTTGCCAGAATACGAGTTACTGGCTTCTTGGGTAAGGACATGTGCAAGAAAATATTCAGCCTATGCGCTTTAATTCTAAACTTTTAATGCGTGGTTATGTCTTACGAAAACTAGAGAGGATGCTATTTTTCTGTACGTATAAGGTTTAGACGGAAAGAGTTGAGCGCGCACGCTACATCCCACTTCATCAACCGCCATCCTTCCCTGTAGAACCATCTAGTTATTTCTTTATAGCATAACCATTGCTCATGCCGACTTATTGGAGCTCGTCTTACAGATTTAAAAAATTCTAGACAATTCCTTAAATTCGGAGAGATGATCCAAACCATTCTGTTGTTTCCTTTCCACCAAACCGATTCTTTTCTGTAATTGGCTGTAATACGTTTCGAGTAATGTTTTCTTGTGTAGGCATCCGGATGATCCCTACGAAAAAACAAGTATTCAGGAATTTCATATATCCGACCGATAAGGCTTATTTCTGCAAGCAGATTCCAATCTGACCCTATATAATCTCTCAAAAGAGGGGTCATACTAAGCGCATCCGCGCGCATAACCCCAAAAATCATCCAAGGAAAACCCTTTTTGCTCAGTATGCCACGAAGGCGTTCATGTGGCTCTCGTGAATCGTTTGTCGCCGAGTCGTAAGCCCCAACCACTACGCCATTTTCATCGATACGCGCAGTTTTAGAGTGACACAAAACTATGGATGGATCTTGATCAAGCACTCTAACACATTTCGACAGGAAATCTGGAGAAATTACATCATCATACGCAGCCCACTTAAAATACACGCCCAATGACAACTCAAAAACGCGATTAAAATTCCTTGTAGCCCCAAGATTATTTTTATTGCGATAGTAACGAATGCGATTATCTTTGGCTGCATAAGCACGGCAAATATGCGGAGTATCATCTGTGGAAGCATTATCCGAGATTATAAGCTCGAAATCTTGATACGTTTGAGCTAGAATAGAGTCCAATGCTTGCCTAAGGTACTTCTCACCGTTAAACACAGGCATACCGATACTTACACGTGGTTTATGGCGAACCATATTTGCAACCTACTTTAACTGGTGGCTAGTATTGGAAATAGAGAGTTCATCGTTCAAAGCAACCACTCCCTATCGCAATGCGCTCAAAATCAGACATTTGATAGCTTATGCATTCGCTTATTAATGTTAATCACCTGTCCTTTGGACATTATCTCATTAATTGAATCTTGCGCGTTTCACGTCTCAAGGCGATGAGAAATACTGAGGATAGAAAAATTATCAAGCATTTAACAAGCCAATAAAAGTCCTTCATTCTTCTTTTTCGAAAAAAATAAACTAATCCTCCCAGAAAATATCTTAGAAATCTGGGAATCAGCAATAGCTTAGAATTTCTTTTTCTCTCCATGATGTAAAAGCTGATTCCGGAGAAAAAGGCTCTTTTAATAAGGTATAGAATACTTAATCTTTTAGGATCGATGTTATGATACACTTTTGCATCTGGTACATAGAGAAGCTTATAACCAGCCTCAATTAGACTTCTGCAGAACTCCGCGTCTTCAGAGTCGTTATATGCTAATGTTTCGAGGAACCTTATTTTCTCGAATACTTCAGATCTTACAGCCAAATTTGCCGTTATTAAGTTCTCATCAGACTTCAATAGGCGTTTTCTATCTCCCAAATGGAAAGGACCTACTGGTGTCCCATGAAACCTCTGGGGATTAAGCCCAGAATTTAAATATAATAAGGGACCTCCGACTCCTTTGATTTCCATCGATGTAAAACCAGAAACTAAACTCCTCAACCAAAATCGATCGACTATACAATCATCATCCGTATATGCCACTATCGCACCTTTTGCATGTTTCCAACCAGTGTTTCTTCCATAAACTATGCCTTTCCTCTTCTCAACGACAAGATTCACTTTAGGGAAGCTTCTGCAAACCATTTCTATAGTACCATCATTGGAACCACCATCAACGACAATAACTTCAAATTTCGATGTCGGATAATCAAGATTCAACAAAGAATTGAGACACTTTTCCAAATGCTTTCTCCTGTTAAGAGTAACAACTATTACAGAAACGAAAGGCATCTCATTTTCTTGTATTTCCACCATGTAGCAATCTCCCCAAGGCATAATCAAGTTTTAATGCATCCTAAACGTCCAGCAAAATCGGATTCAACTTGATACTTCTGACTTTCCATTTTTCTTTACAATTGTTCAATCTTTCCCATGGATGTATGAATTGAAGATTTTTATGAATTGCTTGGAAAAGTTTTCCTCGCTGAATCTGAGTGCCCCATCGGAAATTTTGCGTGCTTTTTCAGGAGACCAGTCATCAATAGCTTTTTCCACTTTTTCGGCAGCTTCCTCCACGCTCTTATAGCGTAGATCGTCTGGAACAAACTCCCTTGCCCCCCCTGAATCATGCACAACTGGAATGCAACCTGAACTCATGGCCTCAACTATTGAAATGCCAAAGTGCTCATTAATGACTGTATGCAGATAAACTTTAGAACTCAACAACATTCCTCGTAAGCGATCTCTTTTAACATTCGTAAACACCTTTATCCTTTCAGATAATTTTAGTTTTTTAACCAATCTTAAAAGTAGGGCCAATGCCTTTTCAGAGCCTAAAATACCCATAAGGATGAAGGATACTTCTTTGTTAGTTAATTCAGCTATATGCGGGATTATCTTGATATTTTCGCTTTCAGAAATTCGAGCAATAATGGTTACAGTATTCTCTCTTTGTCTATCAAAGTCTGTTTCTTTATGATTTAAGAAGTCACTTCCAACCGGCGGATATAAAATATGGGGAGTTACACCTAATTCAGCTCTAACAGCCTCCGCGGTAAACTTGCTGTTAGCGAAAATTAGTTTGCTATTAATTTCCCCTCGGTGGAAATCCAAAAAGCTCCGATATGGATAAAAATAGATTTTGTTTCTTACATGCTTTAATAGGGTTTCTTCCATTCTTTTTAATCGAGGATAGTGAATGTAACAGACGTCTACTCCAGGAAGTATACCGTCGGAATACGTATCTATTACTATTTCACATTTGAACTTTAACATAAGGGCTCTTATGGCATCCGTATATATGTTATGGTAATCTAGAGGGTTAAAAAACGTGAGAGGGAAGACTATCTGTTGATCCACAGATACTTTCCTACCAAAAACATTCACAAACGTATTCTGATTTAAAGGTTCATGTGTTAAAATTATTACTCGATGCCCCTGCTTTTTTAGAGCATTTATTATATTTATATCGACCCATGTTGTTCCATAACATATGTTTATATTCGGACTGAAAACACCAATAATCAAAGTCATTTCACCCGTACTGAAGGTAGCCCTTAATTTAAACCTGTAAAACCTCGTTCATCGAAAGTACCTAAATTCTTCCTTAAAATTCTAAGCCAGGTATTCTAATATTTGAAAAATTTGAAAAAGTTCAGCGCGCGCTATCTAGCATAATAATAGATTTCACAGGCACCATTTGAATATAGCTTATTGTTAAAAACCATTGCGTTGTTAAAAACGTAGATTTCACTAATGTTGTACTGTATATTAATTTGGTGCATTGTGTCGTATAATAAAATCCCTGTTATGGTGTTATACCGACTGAGATAAATATATGATGGGTTCGCGAAAACCGTTCTATTAGATAATACATTTACCCTATTATTTACGTCTACTATGGTGTCGGTTAGAACTTGAAATTTGGATTTTACATCTGAATATATTTGCACATATTTTATGTTCCCATATTTTGAAAGCCACATAGCCCCAAAGAAGTCATTTTCATGGACCAAGCCTAACATTGTATGGGTATAAGCATCTATTCTGTACTTGCTTAGAGAAATTGAAGATGGAACGGGATCTCCTGTAATCTCGTATACAAACCCTGTTTGAAAGAGGAAAAACGTGACTAACAGTATTAGGATTAAGATTAAACTGTAACTTTCTCTCTTCTTTTCTTTTTTCGAAGGAAAAATTTTTAATATACTTCCAAAAAAAGTTTTGCCGCCTAGAAGGAAAAGCGGTGACAGAACTAGAAGAACGGTATGATACATCCTGTCCATTTGTAGAGCAGCAGTAAAATTAGGAAGGATGATGCACATCAGCAGGAGAACCATATTCACGAAAATAAGTAAGAAATATTCTGGATCAATTTTTTCCTTTCGTCCTTTAGCTAGTAATCTAATAAAACCGATTACAATAAACAATGATGTTATATTATGAAGAATTCTTCCTATGTTGTGGAGAAAACTCGGCGAACTTGATATACCTGTGGCGTATAGTACCAAGCTGCCTCTTGATTCAGCTTGAAAGAACTCTTCAAAGAAACCCTTAAAAGTGTTTCTTAATATGGAAGTTAAATGATCAATAGGCCCTGTGGCTACATATGTGTACCAAAAAAATGTGAGAACGAAAAAGAGAACAACTGTTAGCGAAGTTAATTTCGTATTCTTTGCAAAAATCTTTGCACAGAGCCATATTGAAAAAATTATAACTAGGAATAAGTAGTTCATTGTATAATAGGAAACAATCAAACTAAAGCCGAAACAAATAAGAAGTATCCATTTACTCATTTCATTAAGATCTTTCTTTAAAAGAATGAGAAGCAATAATACGTAAAACAATTCAGCAATCATTTGTTTAATATTGGCATGAAATTCAAAAAAAACTGCATTTGACATAAAGAAAAAAGCTGATATAAAAGCGACCTTTTTTCCCCACTGCATCTGATAGATTTGATACAAAACTAAAGGCACCAATGAAAAAATCAATGGATATAGGATCTTAAATACTGATATTTCTTCCATATTTAATATGTTTGAAAAAATTGTTGGAAGCACGGTTATACTAAGCATTGAATTGTACACTTCCGCGCGCTGCCAACCAAGAAACATTAACCGATTCCAATATGAAATATTCTTCGTTTCATTAAAAATTAAGTATTCTAAATGAATATCAAATCCATATATGTAGTTAGATGACAGGAACGTAGTTAAAAGAAGAGCTGATGCTATGGAAACTATCGCCAAAGGATGATGAGAAAAGTTTGCAGAAAATACAGAAAATAAAAAAAATAATGAAATTGCTATTATAATCAAAATAAGAAGAAGATTACTTTTAAAAGCAATAAGCAGCATTGCCCCCATTGCGCTTAAAAATGGAAGAAAAATATAGAGTATTACTAGAGTGAGTGTTCTTAAGCCTTTAGGGACTATACCCTTAAAATCTATACCCTTAAAATCTACTTTATGTTTAAGGCAGCATAAAATGCACATCAAGATAAAAGTGATGGTGATAATTATAGCTAGAGGTTCAGTTGATAAAGGCTTTGATATAAAAATTGAACCAAACTCATTTGTCAGGAGACCTATAAAAAGTAGGAAAGTGATGCTTAATCTAACAGAAAACAGGAAGGTTTCGACTGTGCTCAACCTTTCTAGTTTAAATATCCTCAGAAGAATAAAGCCTGGTAAAAAAATCAAATAGAGGAAACCTAAAACCTGTCGAGCAATCGGGATGTCTAAGATTAATGTAATGCACACTATAGCTTGCGACGCCAGCATGTATACCAAGAAACTTGGTGGTTTCAATTTATTCATCTCTGTTTAGATGCCTTCCACTGCGGATAAAGCTGCTGATTCTTTCTATGTATTTCCGATCTTTTGTAAATAAGTAAAAACTTGTTGCCGCGCGCAAAACATTGTTAGAGGACTTAATATTACACATACTCCAAAAAAGCGGTTAAAAGGTGTTGAGTTTTTGTGAGTTAAAGTATGAAGGGATATGCTTACAGAATTTATATATTCTTTCGCAAAATTAAGCATGCCAAAGAGCCCTCACATGCCTTAGCAGAAAGTTTATCTAAAATGCGCTTTTCAATGGGAACAAATTTACATTTATTCTTCAAAAGACATAAAAAGAAGGCTGATTTCACAGTTAAGAAGCCTGCCAATAATTTCGTTAATCGCTCATGATCATAACGACGTTCAAGAAACTCGCATCCATTTCTCCTCCAACGGTGTATTTTCAAAGGCCCCCCTCCTTCGTATGGTGTTGTCAACAGCAAAACTCCATCCTTCTTCAAAAGTCTTCGGAGCTCTTGCATAGCCCAAAAGTCAGCATCATCTGCAAGTATAACTTGCCCATACGTATCCAAGCCTACATGTTCGATAGTGCTGACTAACAGTATGACATCGAAAGTTTCCGAGGGCAAATTGGTATTAATTACGTTAGCTTGAATAAATACTTCCCGACTATTTCGCATAGGATGGTCTTGAATGTCCAAGCCTACAACATGAAAGCCCCTTGCAATTAACTCATGATCCAATAAGCTTCCGGAACAGCCCACATCAAGCAATATTCTGTTCTTTCCTGAACCAAGTTGTTGCAAAACCCAAGGATATTCAATGAATCTCTGGTTAAAATGCCCAAGCAAATTTTCAATTCTAAACTGGAGCACGCGTATACGAAAAACAAATTTGCCAACGCCGATATTCTTAAGAACTTTACAGAGTAGCGAGTTAGAATCAAAGGCCTTAGCACGACATATATGCCAAACCAAATCTATTATAGGCGAAAGGATACTCAATTTTAGACTTCTCCGAAGCCGGTCTATTTTAGACAGCGTTATAGTAGCATAACCGATATTCCAGTTGTGTTAAGCAACGATTGTTTTGATGCTCTTTTTGCAACACTAAGAATGTTTCAAGTTTGAAATAACATGCCCAAAAAGCCAGTTAATCCACAAGAGCCGCTAAGAAAAAGTGTATTTATGTGCTACAGTTAGAAAGTAAAACTTAAGTGCAGTTGCATTGTATCGTATGACGTAATACATAAGCGTGCGTGTGGTGCATAAATAATGGTTTATTTCCTTAAAAAAAAGAGTTTTCTTGTATTATTTACGATATTGACCGTTGCTATGCAGATCACGGTGGCATCTTCGCTCTTAACAACGGAGGTCACTTTAAAAAGTTCAGGTTTAATCAATTTCACTCACTCGCCAAATATCATCAGACCTTTACATGTAGAAGGAAATCAAATCAAAAATGATCTTGGAGAAATAGTTTATCTTAGAGGTTGGAATAAAGGTGGTCGAACTTATGAGACTAAGGAGTTTGGTTGGGCTACATGGAAAAAATATGAACAATCCAAGGTTGACTTATCTTTGAATCATATGAAATCTTATGGTGCCAACTGCATTCGAGTTATGTATAATTTTTGGTCTTGGATTAACAATTACCCAACACTGACGGAGAGTGGAGCCATAGGTTATAGGGAATGCATTGAGGATATGCTTACGAGAGCAGAGCAGCGGGGAATATACGTTATCCTGTGTCCGTATGGCATCTACCCGAAAGACTGCCCAATACATGGATGGGATGGGTGCCCACCAAATGATGCGGGTGGTTACGGTTTTCAGGACGTGATGGGTTTCGACCCATATTCAACCAGCGGACATGAAGGGCTTGTTCCAGACGTTGACGCATTTGCAAACCTAATCGCCAACGTGGTTGAAATTCATGGTTACCACGTCAACCTCATTGTTGAGGTTTATAATGAACCTTTCGATTCGTACACTGGAAGTTATTATGCTAATTTATGGCAGTCTGTTTGGCAGAAAACAATAAATGCGATAAGACAGAAAGAGGTGGAAAAAGGCTATGTTAACCATTTAATCCTAGTACAATTAATTGGGCTCAGATACACACGTTTAGACGACCCGACATCCAATTTTAACTGGCATTGGAATAACTCGCTTTCTGATCCTGCAGGTAATCTTGTATACAGTGCACACTGTTATCGACACCATGGGTCAGTTGGATATCAAACTCCAATAACAAGCAGACCGTATGACTATGACACGATTAAGAACATTTACATTGAAGAAGGAGTTTATAACATAAGTCAACTAGTTCCCGTTGTAATAGGTGAAATAGGAGCTTACATACCTACTGACAATACAGAACCTCCCGGCACTGAATATTTATGGATGCAAAACACATTGAAAATTTTTAATGAATGGGGATTGGGTTATCTCGGCTGGTGTTGGTGGGATGCCGACACTGGATGGCAACAGATTGAAGTTGGATCAGAAAAAGTGACGGGGGGTACAGTAAACAAGTATGGGGAATTAATCATTAATGCAATTAAACAAGGCTGAAGATGATTCTTTTTAAATAGAGTTCCGGTCAAATAAAGCAAAATGTTCAGCTTTTTAATCCACATTTAATTTCTTAGAGAATCTAAGATCGGGTGCTTTCTAGAATTTCCATTTTCAGATATTATAACTTCTTATAATTTGACCTATAACGGAACCCAAACCAAAAAATGTCGTCTTAAGAGCGAAATGAAAAGGAATTAAGAATATTATCTTTCGACATAGCAGTTATATGACTATTAAATAATAAAAACCCCGCCATGAAAACTGCAGTAGGATGCGTTCTCAGAAGCGATTACAACTGTCTGTTCATGTAGCAGACATCTTAAATGCCAAATGTCACGAGAGTGCCATAAACCTTCTTGGCTACTTTTTATAAAACCTGCTATAACTAAAGGGATTTATTTAATTCGTGCCCATAATCATCCATATGAGCTACCACGAAACCAAAAAGTAGCGCTGTTTTCTTGAAGATATAATTAAGAGGTAGCAAAAATGCCGCTTTTCGAAGAGTTAATTTGTATGCATGAAAAGAAATGCGCATGCATGTACGCGCGCGTCCAATTATGGTTTTGTCTTTTGAGTCGTCAATAAATATGTTTCGCCCTTTGTTTTTATGTTGAACAAAATGCAAGCCATATCCATACCAGAAATATTGTTTCCAGAGATCGCTCCAAGTTCTCCTTTGCCTTTCGCACAATATAGCATTTGTTTTATGGAATTTCCAACCAGCTGATTTAATCCTATAAGCTAGTTCAGTATCTTCACGCGCACCCTTAATATTGGGATCAAATCCGCCTACCATTCTGACCGCTTCGATACGAAGAATAGAGCCCTCTGTCCCAAGCAATTTTGAAGTTGATTTTCCACGATGTCTAAAACTTGCAACTACGTAGCTAATATTCTCTAAAAAAGCTACCAAGTTTTCGTCTGGCAGAAAGCCGAAGCTTCCAACGGCTATCGCTACATCGGGATGCTGTTCCATAAAATCTACATGCTGTTTAACATAATTTTTCGAGAGTATTATGTCGCCGTCCACCCAAAGAATATATTTCCCTAAGGCGTTATCAACCACTATTTGCCTCGCAAATCCCAGTCCTTTGTTTTCGGAGAAAACCCTCACTTTGATATCAGTTTTTGAAAAAGCTTCCTTAATTATACTCAATGTTTGGTCCTTGCTACAGCCATCAACAACTATTACTTCCATGAGTTCATGAGGAAAATCCTGATTAACAATGCTCTCTACAGCCTCTTTTATAGTTGCCTCGTTATTTTTAACGCAAAGACCAACAGTAACAATAGGCTTCAAACTCGTTATCCCATCCTAGAACACAATTTACTGCACATCATGTCCATAGTACTTAAAACATGTTAACAAAAACTCATGCATAATCGGTATCAGCTAATGTATAAAACCAACTTTGAATCTTGGAGATTAAACCCATGTTTTTAAACTCAAAAAAGTTGGCATGCGGTTCATATACCCTTAAAAGCTTCAATACACGGTTAATGCAGATTGCTCCCTTTTTCGACAATATTTTTGCATGTCTATGCCAAGTCGGAACACGAAAATGAACTACGTCAAGCTCGTTGTCTTTGGCAACCTTCATAGCCACATCAATTAAGTCTAGTAGGCACTTGTCGTGGCCAGGCAATGTTTGTAAATCCACAACATCCAAGACATTTTTAATTTTAACATGCTGAATTTTCGCTTTTTTAAGAACCAAATACCCAGTAACATTCTTAGTTTTAATAGAACGCGCTATAAAAACTTGGTATTCTCCTAGATTTTTTGAAAATCGCCAATTTAAGAAAGTGGCTGTTCGCTCAACACACATCTCATACTCTGACCTTACTTGCCTCCAAAAATCATCAACTTCGCCAGGGAATCCGTTTACTTCCTGAATTTCAACAAAATCTAATGGGTTATTGTTGACGGAAGGATTTGATAAAAATTTTCTTCCAGCAATGTAGGCTCTTAAGGCTGTTTTTCCTAATCTCGCCAAGAAACCATTGTTGAAATAGTTTCTCAGAGGGCGATCATAATTAAGAAAAATTAGGAATTCAGAAAGCGGCAGAAGTTTCCACCCTTGTTTAATGCGATATTTATAAAGAATTTCTGCTGGAAAACCAAAAACGAAGTCATATCGATTCCGAATGTCTGAAAATACATTTTTCACCAGAGTTGTGTTTATTCCTTGTTTTCTATAGTTGGGATGTGTTGCTGCATCTACCGCTTGTGCAACAGTTATGGTCCTTGATCCAAACTTCATTTCTACGGGGAGAACCGCCCAGTAGCCAACTATTTCATCTTCGCTTTCAGCCACCCATATATCTCCTTTTTCACCCCAGAAGCCCGCAGGATTCGCTTTATATTTCCAACACCACCATTCACGCGAAAAATCAACATGAAAAACAAGCTTCAGAAGCTTAACAATACCATCAACATCAGACATTCTAAACCGCCTAAAGGAAAACTTTTTTTCCGTGACTTTACCCCTCCCCCTCTAAGAATTAGAGTGTCTGCAGACATCGGCAAGTCTAAGGAAAATAGCTTCATCCTTAAGTTTCTCAAGAAGTCTATTCAAAAATTGAAATCCATATCCATTTAACCGCTGCGAGTGATTATTTAGAACAAAGACCCCCCCTTGCGACTTTATCCATTCAAAGTCTCGAAGCGCCACATTCAGCGCGGCAGCAAAGTTATGTTCGTTTAGATCAAACGTGTAATCTCCAGTTACTGGAATTTCCATTACGCCCATTTTTAAAAAAGGTTTTACATTCACCAAACATCGCATCTTATGGTGAAGCCAATGAGCCGGCTTAAAAATAGTTTTACTTGAATCATACCTAAAACCGAGTTCTGATAAAACTTCGAATGTGACATTGTTGTGCAAATAATAAGGAGCCCTAAACCCTATGGGCTTGACTCCAGTTAATTGAACGAATAATCTTAAACCTTCTTCGATCCGTTCTTTTTGCGTTTTGAATTTAGGAAATGGGAAAAAAGAAGGAAACGGGATTGACTTATAATATCCAAACTCATTGTTGATATGTTTATATCCATGTAATGCAAGTTCATGCCCAGAATCCTTAATTTGGTTCAAAAACTCGACATATCTCTCAGACCGTTTTTCATATCCAAAGGGGACCACAAAGAATGTGCATTGAACTTCCATTGAATTTAAGAAGTTAAGAAGCTTTTCCAGCTGCGACGAAGACACAAAAGTAGGCGAGACATCATCAAATGTTAGGCAAGAAATTGAAACCATAAATCTCAACTTGTTTACTAGAATAAACCTAAAAGCTCCCATGAGCCCCTTAATCAATTATTTCAAATAAGGAATGTAAAGACAAATTTCGTCATAGAATTATATTTTTAAGAAAAATAGGGGAATCGTGGATTACGCTAATTTTCGGCATAGTGCATGCAAACTATTTAATTTTTTCCCACTTTGCGCTGTATCTTCCTACAAATATTGATAATAAGCCTAACATTAGAAATATTTGATGTTCTATGAAGGTTAGAAACAATCTTATAAGCCTGATTGGAATAAAATCCTTTGACATGTGTCCTACAGCCACGAGTATTAAACCTAGAATAGCTATCACCAAAATAAAAATAGCTATAAAATGAATTGTCAGAATAGAATTAAAAATTAAAAATGAGAACAGTATAGCATTGGCCACCAGCAGAAAAGGCGAGATTATATGCATAAAAAATTCGGCAGGAAATATGACGAGGCCATACCTTCCATACTCAGATTTAAATAGCATATTTCTGTGCCGAATAAATGATTGAATAATTCCTTGCGCTCTTCTAATTTTTTGTTTCATTCTAAACTTAAAATTTTTTGGGGTAAACGCGTAGACCATTGCTTCAGGATCAAATATTGCCCGATATCCTTTCTCTATGACCTTTAAAGATATTTCAGTATCGTCTGCAAGCGTATTTGGCTCTAAATGATCAAACAAATTCCTTCGTAAGGCCACGAGGGGGCCATTAAAGATGGGAGTCGAATCAATATGCGATTCCCCGATTCTCAGCACATCAAAAATGCTTCGATAAGCTTTTTCCAGCTTTGTCGCAGAAGTTTCCCCATAATTAATCATAGAAAGCTTTCCTGTTACGGCACCTACCTTTTGATCACTGAAATTTTGAACAATCTTTTGGATGGCGCCCTCTCCCAAGAGAGTGTCTGCATCTGATATGATCACAATCTCTCCATTGCAATGTTGCCATGCATAGTTAATGGCAGATGCTTTTCCCCTTCTTTCAGGAAAAGCAAATAGTTGAACCTTAAGTTGACTCGAGTTCTCTTTTACAAAATTTTTTACAATTTCACTAGTTTCGTCCGCTGATCCATCATCTACGACTATTATCTCCATGTTTGGATAATCTTGTTTCAGCAAGTCCCTTAATTTGCTGTCGATTGCGTCCCTTTCGTTATATGCAGGTATAATCACCGAAATAAAGGGTGCATAATCCTCACTTGGTTTACGCAGCGATTTCCAATCTCTTGATTCAATCCACATCGATAAAAAGTACCCTAGATAAAAAGCGAAGAAAAAGAGGCCCATAAAAACTGTGAGTTCTAATATCAAAACGTGTATACCCTCAAACTTTATTTTGTCCTCAACCTTCAGCTTTCACAAAATCTGAGCTTTATAAATGAATTAACCTTAAAAGAATCATAAAAATCCTTACTCTCTATTCTGAAGGTAAGATTACCCTAAACCATATGTAGGTTGAGGCTGAATAAAATTGTCTTTCATATTTCCATTCAAATTTGTATTCGTGAGAAGATAGATCGTAAACCCAAAGTTCAAAAACCATTCGGAAACTATTATCGGAAAAAGTTGGAACATCGACTTCGACCGTCTGATTATTAACTATCAACCTTTTGATAACAATTGAATCGTTTCGTGAGACTGCTTCCAGTATGCTCCACGAGAAGGGGACAAGCATTGTTTCATCCGTAGATAGGGATAAAGGAAACTCTATAAAAAAGGGGTAGGGGCTGGGTTTATGTTCCCGATCATTTGGGGTCTCCATTGTAGAGTTAAGGAGTTTAACTCTAACAGAGACATCTTGCACGCTTCCCATATGATTATGGACGTAAATATACCAAAGAATTGGTGAGCCTACTTCAAGAGTGGAATTGTCATTTGGATAATATCCCTCAGCCTTCTTATCTTTCCCTAGGAGGCCTAACTCAAAGAATCTTTCCTCGTATTTAGGCCAGAAAGCGCTTATAACAGCTACTACAATGATCAAAAATAAAACAAGGACGCCTATTATAAAAATAGGAGTAGGGACTTTAGAGTGCAATCAATCCACTCAACTGTTAACTTATTCGGAAAAGCAGAAGCCCGAGAAGCGCTTAGTGCTCACCCTTGCATTGCATTTCTATCCACTTGTAGGTTCTGCGTAATCCTTCTTCTAGGCTGACTTGCGGCTCCCAACCTAAAACTTTTCTTGCGAGACTTATGTCAGCGTTTCTGCCGCGAACCCCTTGAGGCGCCGAAAGGTCGTACACCTTAGTTATTTTCTTTCCAGAAATCCCAATTATGATGTCAGCCAATTCGTCTATCGTGACGAGTCTTTCTGAACCTATGTTAATTGGCTTATCCCAATTTGACTCCATAAGCATTACTGTTCCTCTCACGGCATCATCAATGTAGCAGTAGGACCGGGTTTGCTTCCCATCTCCCCATATGGTTATCGTTCCCGGGTTTGAGGCTTCAGCCACCTTTCTGCAAAGGGCCGCTATGGATTTTTCTCTTCCGCCTTTGTATGTTCCTTCAGGTCCATAGATATTGTGGTACCTGACTATTCTAATGTCCATTCCGTAGTCTCTCTGGTATGCTTCACACATCTTCTCCGTATAGAGTTTTTCCCAGCCATAGAAGTTGTCGGGATCAGCCGGGTAGGCATCTTCTTCCCTTAGGCCTTTAACGTTCGAGTCTTTCTGGAGATACGTGGGATAAACGCATGCAGACGAAGTGAACAAGAATTTTTTCACTTTGTTTATCCTTGAAGCTTCAAGCATGTAGGTGTTTATCAAAACATTGTCGTGCATCACTTCAGCGCCTACCGATGTGATGAACCCTATTCCTCCCATGTTAGCAGCAAGATTATAGACTTTATCCATGTCTTTTGTTGCAGCAAGACAATTTTCCCAAACCTTCAAATCCATCTGAAGCCTTTCGCTGTAATATTTCTCTTTAATGTAATCATCAAATTTCACATCGACGACTCTAACGAAGTTTCCCTGCGAATAAAGGTATTTTGCTAAATGACTTCCTATGAAACCTCCGCCGCCAGTAACCAATATCCTTTCCATTTCTTGCACCTTATGTCAGAACCTTTACCAGTAATATCCACATAAAGATTATTTCAAAAATATGCACATATGCATCAATGACAGTATACTTAAACATGGTTTGAGTTGCTTTTCGCTTGCCTCATTAAGCGTTTTTCCAGGTTTCTCAACATAAGCGCTACAGTGGCAATTGTAAATCCTTGAAACGCGAAAACGAATAAAATCAGACCGATTAAGGCGCGGCCGCTGTTCCAAACTCCAAACAAAACCGCTTCTAACATTGCCCACGCAAGCATGAAAAACGCTGGAACTGCAGCCAAAGCTATGAGACTTGAAAACAGCAAAACTGGATTGTACTGGCGGGCCAAAGTGAAAAGTGTGCGGGTGATCTGCCATCCATGTCTTAGGCTGTGCAGTTTCTGGCGTCCCACGCGTTTCCTGTAGGTTATTGGAACCTCTGTAATCCTGCCGTTTGCAGCGATGTGAGCAGCCATTTCTACCTCCACGTCGAAGCCTTTGGTATTAAACTCAACCATGCGAGCTGCATCAGTTTTAATCAGGTACATCCCGGAAAGGACATCACTCAACTTGGTTCCCATGACTGTGTTAAAAGCGGTTGTAATCAGCCAGTTTCCGAGACGGTTAAAGCGGGGAATATTTTCTCTCCCATTTATCCTTGCACCAATTACTTGATCGTAAATCTTGGCATGCGTTAAAAGTTTATCAATGTCTTTAGGGTCATAAGTGCAGTCGCAGTCCATTACAAGCATGAAAGGAGTATCCACATTCTCAACAGCGGTTTCAAGAGCCCCAGACTTACCCTTGCTATGCTGAAGAACAACGCGGGCGCCGTTGGACTCAGCGATCTTCACCGTTTTATCAGTTGAATATCCATCTACAATCAGAATATTATTATAACCGGCTTTTTTCAGCTCACTAATGACTTTTCTGACAGCCTTTTCCTCATTCAAAGTAGGCAGAACAATTGTGACTTCATCCTTTTCAACTGCCATTTTATATATCCCTCCATAACCCTTAATTAGAAATCAAAATGAGCGTAAACAGCAAAACTCAAATCACACGCCTGTTTTCAAATCAAAGATCATTCTAAAAGCGTGCATTTCTGTTTGCGCGCCTTCTAATAAGCATCTCTCTCGCTTCGATCAGATCCTTATAAGTATTTATTGTTACGAAAAATCCCGTAAACGGGTAACATTTAAGCTTACGCTCTTGTGCTAATCTTGGAAAAGTTGATTTCTCAATATCACCCTTTAATGGAAGATAATCTAATATCTTCTTGTTAAAAACATAATTTCCTGAATTACACCAAGCATATGAGCATGGCGGTTTTTCAATAAAGTCCACAACCTCGTTGTCGTCGTTTGTTATCACATGTCCATAAGGACATCTAGGATTGTTTACAACCACTGTGACGATGGACCCGTTTCGCAGATGAAAAGAAGATAGCTCCGAGAGGCACAGGTCCGAAATCTGATCTCCGTTCATAGCGAAGAAATTCTCTCTATTAACGTGCCTCTCAATTGCAAGTCTAAAACCTTCACATGTGCCACCTTCAACTGTATGCACGCTATATTTTATATTCGCATTGAACCTTGAACCGTCACCAAAATAATCTATAATTTTATTCTTACGATATGCAACACCAAAAACTATGTTTTTAACTCCATTGTCCACAAGCCAGTCAACTATCCACTCTAGCAACGGCTTTCCGCAAATCTCGATCATTCCTTTAGGAATAGAACCAGTAATTGGTTTCAGGCGGGTGCCAGCTCCGCCCGCTAATACAACTGCAGTGTCTAATTTTGTATTCATTATCTCCTCTTGTTTAACCAAATTCTACCATCACTCGCGCAGTTTCTCTTTAAGTTCAGTGGGCCCGTCCTTTTCTCTTCTACAGAACCCAAACCCACACCGCACATAATATTCAGATCATCTAATCTTCCTATTCCGAATTTCTCCGCCTAAGGATTTATTCAAATTGTTTTGGATCATGCTCTCTAACAATATCAGAACTTTGTTTAGATCACCTGACTGTTGCTCAAGCTGGTGGCGACGCTTAGAGTATTCGTCGAAGCAGTCGAGGAAGCTCTGCCCCTTCTCTGTTAGTAGATAACAATCCTCATTTTCAACTCTAACTAGCCCAGCGTCCAAAACCTCAGTCAAGTATCTGTTCAGAAGTTTATAACTTAGATTAGCCTTATACATAACATGAGTCTTTTTTTGACCACCTTTCTTAACCACGTAAAGTATATCCGCTACAATCTCAAGCTTACGTCGATATTTGCCCATATACAATTCTCCTGCAGAAAGTTATATTAACTCAAGGAATAACCAGACTAAGTTGCACTAATTGTGTAATGCTTGCCAGCTCAAAATGAAGCATCGCTAAAGCAAGCGCATGCTAGCTGTCAGACATAATTTATCATAAAACTAAAAGAAACTTTTACATTCGCCATATCTATAACTAAAAACTAATATTCTCATTCGAAATGAAGCCAGCCTCTTCCACCCTTCTTCAACTGTTGCCTATGTTTCTCACTCTCAAGATAACGCCGAGCGGACTCAGCCCTTCTAGAAGACCCTTTTCTAACAATAAATGTTCTGATGAACTTTCCCCATCCCCCAACGGAAGGACTAGGCGCGATAAACTTTTCAGCATTAATTACGCCATTTAACTCCAAAATTTCCTTAAAACTTAATATTTTGAAATCCCTTGTTGCAATAATCACTGTACCCTTATCAACAAACAACATTGGATAATCCTCATTGGCGATTCCCTCAGCCCTAAGCTTGTCATCAATCCGCTCCCTCCACAACTTCTTCCACTGCTCTTTCAACTTTTCAATGTTTTCATCATTTACTAAACTTTCCACTAGTTAATCCCTCCCTGACAGGAGCGGATGAGAATGAGCAAAGCAACTGATAGTTCGCATCAACCCCTCTCAGTTAGCCTTCCTCTCCCCCTAAAGCAGTGCATTTTATACAATCTTCGCCTATAAAAACCTTTAAGGAAGAAAAAACTATACTAATGTTCTAGAACTTTAGTCTATTTTTTCTAGAAAAAACATGAAAAATTCTGTAATTTTGCCAAAAATTGACTGTAATATTGATTCTCAAGCCTAAAATAGGAATCTCTCTAATTAAGAGCCTAGAGATGGGCAGAGTTGTCAAAACTAACCATATTCTTACAATTAATAAACGATGACCTATGGCATAGCATAAGCGAGTTATCTAAGGCTTTAAACGTCCCGCAAAAAAGTTTAAGTGAAGTAGCAAAGCTTCTAATGGAACACAACATAATCGAATACAAGTCGGAAACAGAAGAAGTAAAAATCAGCCCAAAATGGAAGTTTATATGCGAAGAATAAGACGAATCCAGCTGGAGATAATCCAGTTATGGAAACAATAAAATCCCATTAGAAATACTATTAGCTTAGTTTTCTCTCCTTTCTCCCCCGGTCACCCATAGTTTATCTGCATAGAATATTTAAAGGATTATGTATAAAAAATCTAGGTTAATTGTCTAGAACAAAAATCCATTTTTTCTATAAAAATCAAACTGAATGGACAAAATGGGGCCCGTTTAATAGAAAATTTCAATACAGTTAAATGGGCAACTAAGACTTTCCCGTCGTTTTTTCAATTACCTCTTTCAAGCTGTTCGCAAACTCATTTTTTAGCGCCATTCGCATTAACAGATTCTGACGTACTGGAAAAGTGGCTGAAACCCTAAAAATTAAAGAGTCAGAAACACTTTTGACTGGGTTGATGCCAAACTGCACTTTGTCAACCTTTGGAAATTCCTATTTATCGACTGTGTTTGCAGCTTCTCGGCGTTTTTATAGTTTTAGACGCTCTTTCGCCTTTAGAAAAGTTGTAGCCAAGTCTGGCGGGTAGCTTATTCTCTGCTGGCAAGTATTACGATGTAGTCTGCTGTGTCAGCGCACATGTCTGCGGCGTGCTCAATGAATTCCACTAGGTCGTCGAATATAACCATGGAGCCGCTGTCCATTTCTCCTGCGTATTTAATGAACAAAGTTTTGGTTTTGAGGTATTCGTCGTCTATTTTCTTTTCAATTTCTTCAACTTTTTTCGCTCCATTAATGGCGCCTACAGAGTCCACTACGATTTTTTCTAGGCTTCCCCTCAACGCATGGGCGCAGTCCACCAAAATTGAGGTTGCGTGGGCTGTTTTCTCCCAGAGTTCTTTTGGAATTTTGGCTCCTTCAAGCATTTTAATGCATCTTGCTGCGTCTTTGACGTGGTCCGCCAGT
>Ga0315298_1001544_pt1 | contig 41741 bp, 37 predicted proteins | sample WHS_1_MG_FD_203077 | JGI IMG/M metagenome (GOLD analysis project Ga0315298, IMG submission 203077) | Extremophilic microbial mat communities from Washburn Hot Springs, YNP, Wyoming, USA - WHS_1_MG | ecosystem: Environmental > Aquatic > Thermal springs > Hot (42-90C) | place: USA: Wyoming... | reverse complement strand
GAAAACGCACGAACAATCGCACAAACCGAAACCTGCATCGGGACCCTGCTCGACAGGATCACTCCACAGGAATGCGCCAACTATTTCAAGGATGCAGGATACTCAACTTAAACCTATCACGCTCTAGCGGCGCGTGTTGAGCCGCGTCGTACGGTAAAACGCCATCAAAGGCGTCACATAACCGATGCTCTCCAAGTGAAGTTCGCCACTGGAAACAACCTCCGCCTGCTCCGGCCAACTGCCATCTGACCGCCGTCGCAAAACCTCCGCACCGACCGATACCGACGAGACGACCAATATCTCCCGCACACTCGGTATCGACGCGTAAGCCCAGACGTTCGCCCAGGTCTCCCGATGATTGCTCGGCGACAATATCTCGATCAGCAACACCGGCTCACTCAACAGCGATCCGTCATCCCCACCCGCCGAACAACTCACCCCGATATCCGGCACTCGCACATTATGCGCACGCTCCAAATGCGGCGTAACCCCGGGCGCCATCAGCACATCGCAAGCACTGCCCCGCTCCAGCAGATGATTGCCGATCAACCGCGCAATCTCCGCCTGAATCCGAGCATGCGTCGTACTCGCCGGCGCCATCGCCACTGGCTCACCATCGACAAGCTGCCAGACCTGGCCGTCCTCAGGACACCAATCTATGAAATCCGCCACGCTCATCCGAGCCGGGAATTTGGTCGCACTAGACATAACCAGTCACCTAGCACGACAATCGACCAACACGAAACCAAAACCCCCCACGCCCACCAACACCAAAAACCACCCGCGTCGAATGGGCCGCCCTTCCGCACCCCATCATTTCACCCCCGCCAAACCCCGCTCCCACACCGCCCGCGTCCTCGCCCCGCTCCTCGCACCCCCCATCCCCGAAAAACGCAAACGCCGGCAAGCTTGAAGGGAAGGGGAAGCAAGCGCTTCTTTTTGAAAAACCGAAGCAAAAACCGCCTCGAATCTGCTTCGCTGCTTCAGCTTTGCCTATACAATCTCGATCCGATCGACTCCTTCAGCTTGTTGCCAACCCGGGCATTACGACACAAACTGATGAACATCAGCTTAACCGGCACAGCCACCCGACGCCAAGCGAGGCCAATGCGCCCATCCTCCGCCCGTCCACCACCAATCCCCGCGCAGAACCTCCTTCTGTTGCGGCTCGACGCCCTCAGCGCGCTCAACGCCGTCCGCCAACTCGCCCGTGCAGGCTGGCGTTCCCTGCTCGTATTCGGCCTTCCGCTGATCGTCATCCTCTTCTACGCCCCATTGCTGATCATGGCGGAAATTCACACAGCGGCGCGCCTCGTGCCTGATAACGGCCTGCCTCTGCTCGCCCTTGCCCTCGCGCTAAGCCTTCTCGGCGGCATCCGCACCGGCATCGCCAGCACACGCCGTCGTTGGCGCATGATCCGAACCCCCTGGCTGCTCATCCTGCCCCTCACCGACACCGAGATCACCCGAACCACCCGCCTCGCAACCACCGTCGATTGCGCCCTGGCCACCGCCTTCATCGCGCTCGCCATCTCCAGCATCCCGATCACGTCCCAAGCCATGCCCCGCAGCGCCATCATCGCCGGGCTCACCGCCACCTATGCCCTCGGTTGCGCCATCGGCACCCGAACCCGCGCAACCCGCAACCACCCTCTCAGATCCTCCATCCTTCCCTACAAACCTCCACGCGACATCCCACCCGCCTTCGAAAAAATCGATCGCCGCCGCCCCGCCGGTCTCGGTGCATGGGCAATCGGCCCGCGCTTGCGCTCCCTTCTCACAACATCAACCATCCTGCTGATCTCCAACATCGGAATCGCCTCGGCAGCCGCGCACGAAGGTGCCGCCGCCATCGTCACCCCCCCGCTTGCGATCGTCACACCTGTCATCCTCCTGATCCTCGCGCTCAACGCCGCCCCGATGCTGTCGCCAGTCCTGCGCACCTCCCCCTTGCAATTCCGCAACGCCAGCATCGGCCTCCTGCGCCTTCCCGGCCTGATCGCATCCCTCTGGCTCGCTTTGTTCGAGGCTTTGGCATTCGCCTGCCGCTGGATGTCCTCAGCCCAGATCGCCTTCACGATCGTCACGGCCTCCGGCCTCGCCATGCTCTACGCCATCACCGCCCTGTCCCTGCCGCAATCATCCCGCCTCGCCGCCGCCGCCTACACCATCGCCCTGCTGCTGGTCGGCGACCAATACGCCTCCCTCCAGAATTTCGGCTTCCTCGTCATGTTCATCGTCACCTTCGCCCTGCTGCTGCGCGCCCGCAGCGCCTACCGCCATGGCGACTGACCACCCCCTCCTCGATGCGCGCGGTATAGCCGCCGGCTATCATGGCCGCCGGATCATCCACGGCATCGATCTCACCGTCCGTCCCGGCGATTTCGCCGTCCTCCTCGGTGCCAACGGCTCCGGCAAATCTACCCTGATGCGCGCCCTGAGCGGCCAGATCGCCCTCCATGAAGGAACCGTCGAATTCGGCGGCATCAACCTCTCCACATCACCCGAAGCGGCGAAGCACCGGTTCGGCTACGCTGTCGAAGCCTCCGACCTGCCTCGCACCCTCACCGGCACCCAGTATCTCGACCTCATCGCCTCGATCCGCCGCTGCCCACCCCGCAGTTTTCCCCCGGTCCCCGCCCCCCACCGCACTCTCATCGACGCCCTGCAATTCACCTTCTGGCTCAACCAGCCCATCGCCGCCTACTCGCTCGGCACCAGCATGAAACTCTCAATCCTCGGCGCCCTTCTCGGCACGCCCGACCTCATCATGCTCGACGAATCCCTGAACGGCCTCGACCCCCTCATCCTCGCCCGCACCCGCCGCGTCCTCGCCGCCCTCTGCGCCGCCGGTCACGGCGTCATTCTATCCACCCACATGCTCGGCACCATCGGCAACGATTGTTCCGAAATCCTCTTCCTCGGCAATGGCACCTGCACCCACCGCTGGTCCCGGGCGGACATCGCCGCCGCGCGCCAAACCCCCGGCGGGCTCGATGCAATGGTCGTGAACGCCCTCGAATCCGCCTAACCCAGAACCGCCCGCCGATCCCGCCGCCCCAACCGCTCCAGCAAATACTCAATCTCCGCCCGCGCCACCGCACTCAACCCCGCCGCCGGCGCCCGCTGGGTCTCATGCGCAATCGCCCCCCGCCGCCACAGCACATATTTCCGCACCGCGAGCCCGATCCCCTGCTGCTGCTCGTAACGGATCAACGGCAGATGCGCATCGAACAGATCATGCGCCGCCTCCCGTTCACCCGCGCCGGCCCGCGCCACCAGCTCCACCAGCATGTCGGGAAACGCATACCCCGTCATCGCCCCATCCGCCCCGCGCTCCATCTCGAAATCCAGAAACAACCCGCCATTCCCGGTCAAAATCGAAAGCGGCCGCATCGACCCCTCGCGCTGAAACCCCCGCAGCGCCCAGATCTTCTCCAACCCCGGCCAATCCTCATGCTTGAGCATCACGCACGACGGATGCTCCATCACAATCGCACGTATCACCCCCGGCGTCATCACCACGCTCAGCGTCAGCGGATAATCCTGAATAACGAACGGCACATCCGCCCCGATCGCCGCCACCGCCTGCCGATAATACGAAATGATCTGATCGTCCGTCCGCAACGAAGGCGGCGGCGCAATCATCACCCCCGCCGCCCCGCTCGCCATCGCGCCATGCGCCAGCCCCCGCATCGCGGCAAATCCCGGCGCCGAAACCCCCACGATCACCGGAACCCCCGCCCGCCGGATCACCCGGTCCGAAAGCGCCAGCGCCTCCGCCTGATCCAGCTTCGGCGCCTCGCCCATAATCCCCAATATCGTCAGCCCGGAAACCCCGCACCCGACATAAAAATCCGTCAGCCGATCGACCGAAGCCTCATCGATCGCCCCATCCGGCAAAAACGGCGTCGCCGCAATCGCAAACACGCCGGACGTCCCCTCATCGAGCCTCATCACACCCCCCACACCAATCCTGCCCGAACGCTACGGCACCAAAACCGCCCGCGCAACGCCGCAGGCAAAGCCAAGTAAGTTCTTCTTTTTTGTGAACAAAAAAGAAGCAAAAAAAACTTTGTTAATTTGGGTCTGTGCTGTTGAAAACGCCCGTGCCCCAGTTCAAAAAATTTTTTTGGTTTTTTTTACAAAAAAGAACTCTTCTTCTTCCCCTCACCAAACCTCACCCGCCCCACCAGCCTGAACGCCGCACCCGGCTTATCCTCGACAAACACCGCCACGCCCTCAACCCGTCGCGCCATCCCCAGCGCCGCCGCGAAATACCCCCGCGCCGCCGCCTCCAGCGCATCGCCATCCGCCAGCCGCTCGCTCAGCGTCATATGAAACTGCCACCGGTCCAGCACATGCCCATACCCGTATCGCGCCAGCAGCCTCCGCCCATGCTCATCCAGCCGCCCCGCCCGCCGCGCCATCTCGGCAGCCGATTCCGCAACCCGATGCCGCTCCAACCCGGTCACACACAAATCCGCCACCGCCTGAAGCGCAGCACTCCGCTCGATCCCGGTCAGCGCAATGAACCCGTCGATCCTCGAAACCCGCAACCCCGGCATCTCGAACGGCACGACCCCGGCCAGCAACTCCCGCACATCCGCTATCAGCGCATCGAGCCCGAACGCCAGCCGCATCGGCGGCTTGATCGTGGCATGAAACCCATACCGCCGCGGTGCCGCCGTCGCCGCCGTAATCCCCGCAACATCCGGCTGAACCAGCGCCACCCCGCGCTCCGGGTCCCGCCCCAGCCAGCACGTCCCCGCCGCCCAGAGCGGATCGGACAGGGCAGGGGCGTAATAAATCGCAGCGCGCATCGCAGGGGTCCATCAGTGAGGGCAAAACCTCCATACCCCGGATCACCGCCCCGCCACCATTGTCCGCCCCCGCCCTTTATGACAGACGAGCTACCGTATCGCCCGAGGCCTCCAGTGACCCCAAACCCAGTGATCCCACACCAAGTGACCCCAAACCGCCGATGATCCATCTCCCGCCGATCCCGGCACCGCCTTTGCTGCGCCGCTGGCTCGTCCTGATCGTCATCACCCTCCTCGCCACCATCGGCCTCGCGGCACTCCAAATCCCCTCCGCCGCCCTGTTCGCCGGCCTGTTCATCGCCACCATCCTCGCCTTGCGCGGCTTCGCGCCGGATGGCGTGAACCCCCGCCTCGTCATCGCCGCCCAATCCGTCCTCGGCACCATGATCGGCATGCTGGTCCAGGCCTCGACCCTGCGCGCCCTCGGTGGCCACATCGTCGCGGTCCTCATCGTCACCACCGCCACCCTCCTGGTCAGCATCGCCGCCGGCCTCCTGCTCAGCCTCCGCCGCGATGTCGATCCCATCACCGGCACCCTCGCCCTCACCACCGGCGGCGCTTCCGCCATCGTCTCCCTCGCCGCCCAGTTCGGCGGCGATGACCGCATGGTCGCCATCGTCCAATATCTCCGCGTCGGCCTCGTCACCGCCAGCATGCCCCTCATCGTCGCCCTGGCCTTCCATCCCCCCCATCACCCCGCCGCCGCCGCCCATCCGGCCACCGCCCCGTGGTTCATCGGCCTCGCCATCCTCATCCTGTCCGCCACGCTCGGCCTCCTCCTCGCCCGCGTCACCCGGCTCCCCGCCGGCACCCTGCTCGGCCCCATGATCATCGCGGGCGCCATCACCCTCTCCGGCATCGCCCCCGGCGCCATCGTCCCCCTCCCGCTGATCGACCTCGCCTACGCGCTGATCGGCTGGCAGGCCGGCCTCAAATTCACCCTCTCACGCCTCAAGCAGGTCGGCCGCGCCCTCCCGGCCGCACTCACCCTCATCATTCTGGTCAACTTCATCTGCGCCGGTCTCGGTGTCCTGCTCGCCCACCTCACCGGCGTCAGCGCCTACGATGGCTACCTTGCCACCGTCCCCGGCGGCATCTATGCCGCCCTCGCCCTCGCCATTTCCAGCCGCACCGATGTCACCTTCGTCCTCGCCGTCCACGTCCTGCGCGTCGTCATGCTGATGTTCGCCATGCCGCTCTTCGTCCGCCTCCTCCGCCGCTTCACCGCCCCCGGCATGGCGAACGATGTCTGACCCGTCCGAAATAAGCAAAAATCACGCCGCGCCATGCGTCCCGCGCGGTTGTTGCCGCATGAACGCTCTGCCATAGCCGAAACCACCGGAACCAACGGAAGCCGCACCGAGCCGCCGCAGAACCGGACAGGGACATGAAAAAGGGGACTCGCCATGCCTTCCATCGCGCCTTCCACCGCGCCTTCCACCGCGCCCACAACCCGCCAGATCACCCGCGTCGCCATCGCCAGCATCGTCGGCTCGGTGATCGAACAATACGATTTCCTGGTCACCGGCATCATCGCCGCCACGGTCTGGGGCGGCATTTTCTTCAAACTCCACGCCCTCGCCGCCGTCGCCGCCGCCATCGGCGTCTACGGCATCGGCATCATGATCCGCCCGGTCGGGGCCTACATCTTCGGCAATCTGGCCGACCGTGCGGGCCGCAAGAATGCCCTGGTCGGCGCCCTGGTCCTGATGGGCGTGAGCACCCTGCTCATCGGCCTCACCCCCACCTACGCCACCATCGGCATCGCCGCCCCCATCCTGCTGATCATCTTCCGCCTCGCCCAGGGCATCAGCTTCGGCGCCGAATTCGGCACCGCCTCCACCTGGGTGGTCGAACAGGCGGCCCATTCGAAATATCGCGGCTTCTGGGGTGCCTGGGTCGGCTTCGCCATCCCGATCGGCCTGCTCCTCGGCTTCGGCTCGGTCATCTTCGTCAAATCCCTGATGAGCGAAGCCGCGTTCATCGCCTATGGCTGGCGCATCTTCTTCGTCATCGGCTTCCTTGTCGCCATCGTCGGCCTCGTCATCCGCCTGCGCACCGAAGACAGCCAGTTGTTCGAAACCCTCAAAGCCGACCGCCAGATCCTCGACCACCCCGCCGCCCGGGTCTGGCGCGAAATGCCGGGCCGCATCCTGCGCACCTCGGTCGTCAACGCCATGTTCAGCGGCGCCTTCTTCCTCTGCTTCGTCTTCGGCACCAGCTACATGAAAGTCGTCGGCTTCACCGCCGGACAAGCCGAAGCGATCGGCCTGCTCGCCGCCGCCTTCATGCTCGGCTTCATGATCATCGGCGCCTTCCTCGCCGACCGCATCAGCCGCCGCGCCGTCCTGCTCACCTCCGCCATCACCTTCCTGGTCTTCGCAATCCCCTATTTCTACCTGATCAACACCCACCAGCTCATCCTCGCCGCCATTGCCGAAATCATCGGCTTCGGCTTCGTGTTCGGCTTCGGCTACGGCGCCATCCCGGCCTTCTACACCGAGAATTTCCCCACCCGCTACCGCGCCTCCGGCGCCAGTGCCGGCTACCAGATCTCCCAGGTCTACGGCGGCGGCCTCATCCCCATCCTCGCCGGCCTGATCCTCAAAAGCGTCGGAATCAAACACGCCTTCATCTATATCGGCCTCCTCGTCATGGCCTACGCCGCCGCCGCGATCGTCGCGATCCTGATGACCCCCGAAACTAGCGGAAGCGACCTTTCGAAGTAAGGTAGGGAAGGGAAGGGGAGGGAAGCGCTTCTTTTTTGCAAAAAAGAAGCAAAAAACTCTCTTGAATCTGGGCCCATGCCCTTTCGAACGCCCGTGCCCCAACTAACAAAAGTTTTTTGCTACTTTTTTTCAAAAAAGTAGCCCTTCCTTGGCCTTACCTTGCCTTCCCTGCCTTCTTGCCGCTTTCTCACCCCCCACCCGTTATGCTTATAGTCCCATGTGACCGAAGCATCCCGCCCTCATGAAGCCTTGGCCGAAACCCTCAAAGCCATCTTTGCGGGGTTCCATCGCGAGGCGGTCCGGCTGGCCCAGCATCACCGGGCCGCAATGCCGATGGTCACGTTATTGCTGGGCTATTTCAACCGCGTGGTGATCCGCTTCGCCCGCTCCGCCGCCAAACCCGCAGCGCCACCGCGCCCGATCCGCGAACCCGCAGCGGACACCCCCGAGACCGCGCCGCCAAAACCCTCGCGCCCGCGCAAACCCTCGCCGTTCTCCACCCAATTCGCCTGGCTGCTCCATCTGCTGCCGACCACGCCAACCACGGGCGTCGTCGCCGCACAGGCCCATTACGACCTGATCGCATTCGTCAATTCCCCGGACCTGATCGCTTTGCTCGCCGCCAAACCAAGCCTCGGCCGCATCCTCCGCCCGATCTGCCGCATGTTCGGCGTCAACCTCCCCGAACACCTCCGCCCGCCACCCCGCCAGCGCCGCCAGCGCAAACCCAACCCCAACCCGAAACCCAAACGCATCATCTGGCCGATCCCCCTCGATCCCGCCGATATCCGCATCCCCGACGCCAACTACCACGGCGTCCATTTCGGCCCCGGCAACCGCTTCTGGCCACCCCGACGAAAATACCGAAAAATTTACTCCTGACCGCAGGCAGTTTTGCACGCCTATAATGTTACGATAACGCAACAAATAAGAAAAAAGGGCAAAAGAAAAGCCTTCTTTTTGTGAACAAAAAGAAGCAAAAAAACTTTGTTAATCTGGGCCCGTGCCGGTTTCAGCGCCCGTGCCCCGGCGAACGGAAGTTTTTTGCTTCTTTTTTACAAAAAAGAAGCCTTGCTATCCTTACCTATCCCATCCCGCAGCACCGAACATTGGGCTATCAGGCGACGCCGCGCACCGTCATGGCAAAATTTCTGAACCAAACGCCGTGAGCGGCGTTCACTCCGCGGCCTGCGCCTCTTCCTGTTTGGCCAGCGCCGCCGCCTCCTGCAATTTCGTGGCCCGGCGTTCGACCAGTTCGACCACATGGTCGATCATCGTCTCGCCTTCGACCGTATGATCCGTCTTGCCCGCCGCATACACCATATGCCGCCCGTTGCCGCCGCCGGTCACCCCGAGATCGGTCATCAGCGCCTCGCCGGGTCCGTTCACCACGCAGCCGATGATCGACAGCGTGATCGGCGTCTCGATATGCGCAAGCCGGTCCTCCAGCTTCGCCACCGTATCGATCACGTTGAACCCCTGCCGCGCGCAGGACGGGCACGAAATGATCCGCACCCCGCGATGCCTGATGCCGAGGGATTTCAGAATATCCCACCCGACCAGCACTTCTTCCTCGGGTTCCGCCGAGAGCGACACCCGCATGGTATCGCCGATCCCTGCCCAGAGCAGCGAGCCGAGCCCGATCGAGGACTTCACCGTCCCGGTCCGCCGCCCGCCCGCCTCGGTGATCCCGATATGCAGCGGGTGATCGCACACATCCGCGAGCTGCTGATACGCCGCCACCGCCATGAACACATCGGAGGCTTTCACGCTGATCTTGAATTCGTGGAAATCGTGATCTTCCAGAATCTTCGCATGTTCGAGCGCCGATTCCACGAGAGCCTCAGGGTTCGGCTCGCCGTATTTCTCCAGCAGATGCCGCTCCAGCGAACCCGCATTGACCCCGATGCGGATCGAGCACCCATGATCCCGCGCCGCATTCACCACTTCGCGCACCCGCTCGGCGCTCCCGATATTGCCGGGATTGATCCGCAGACACGCCGCTCCGGCCTTCGCCGCCTCGATCGCGCGCTTGTAGTGGAAATGGATATCGGCAACGATCGGCACGTTCACCTGCCGCACGATATCGGCCAGCGCCGCCGTCGCCGCCTCGTCCGGGCAGGACACCCGCACGATATCCACACCCGCCCGTTCGGCCCGGTGGATCTGCGCCACCGTCGCCGCGACATCGTCGGTCAGCGTATTGGTCATGGTCTGCACCGAAACCGGCGCATCACCCCCCACCTTCACCGAGCCCACACTGATCTGGCGGGATTTGCGGCGGGTGATCATCTGGTATTCGCGGTAGTTCATAATCTGGCTTTCGCGGTTATTGTGAGGAATTCAGCCCACCGGCGCTGGTTGCCCCCGTGTCTGTTGGACCAGAACCTGTCGCCCCAGTGTCTGTCGCCCCGGTACTTGTTGCACCGGTACTTGTTGTTCCAGTGCCTGTCGTTCCAGTGCCTGTCGTTCCAGTGCCGGTCGCTCCGGTGCTCGCCGCATCCGAGCCAGTCGGCGCCGTCGCCGGCGCAGTGCTCCCGGCGCTCGCACCTTTCGCACCTGCAGTCGCCCCCGCTGCCGGGGTCAGCGGCACATGGCGCATCACCGCGCCAACCGGGCCGAGCGGCGCGCCGGTCACCCCGTTACGAATCAGTTCGGTGCCGCCCGCATTGCCCGTCGTCAGGGTCAGTCCCGGTTCGTCCGGCACCGGCCAGGTCGATCCGGCCTTGAGCACCCGGCTGAACAGGATCGTGCCGGTCGGCCCCTGCACCTGCACCCAGCTATCCGCGCTCGCACTGATCACCAGCGGTGCCGCGGCCTCCGATATCCCTTGTGCGGTCGTTGCCGATGCCGCAGGCGAAGCGGTCGAGGCAGTCCCCGCCGCGACCGAGCCCGTCGATGCCCCATTGGCCGGAGCCGAACCCGACGTCCCGGTGGATGCCGCAACCGCAGTCCCCGCCGGGCCCGCCGCACCGTTCGTCGCGACAGAACTATCCGCCGGCGTCGATGCCGGGGTCTGGCCTTGCCCCGAAGCGACCGCCGTATCGGGATTTCCACTCCCCGGATTTCCACTCGCCGGAGTCGCGGTCGATGGCGCGGTCACAGCCGGCTTCGGCGCTGTCACCACTTTTGTAACCGGTTGCTTCGGCACCGCCAGCGGCGCGAGCTTCGCCGGCACCGCCGGCACCATCTGCGCCATTTTCAACTCGTGTTCGGAATGCCGGTACCACAGGAAATACGCCCCGATCCCGATCACCGCGACCAAAAACACAATCGCCCCCGGCGGAACCCCCCGGTCCGGCACCGGTTCGGGAAAGCTCAGGGTCGGCTGTTTCGGGCGGGTCATCCCTTCGGCCCGAAACCGGCGCAAAATCTCGTCGGGGTCCAACCCCATCGTCTCGGAATACGAGCGAATGAATCCCGCCGCATATGCCGGGGCGGGCAGGGCGGACAAATCCCCGGCCTCGATCGCTTCGAGAAACGGCAGCCGGATCTTCAACCGCGTCGCGACGTCCGGCAGCTTCCATCCCAGCCGCTCGCGCACGCCCCGCAATTCGGCCCCCACCCGCGCAGGGCCGCTCAGATCCGAAGTCTGGAATTCGGGAATCTTCATGCCGGTATCGTGGTTGCCGTTCATACTGTTCATCGCAGATATCATCCGTAGCCCAACTGACATCGTCGTCGGCTGTGCGGTGGCCAACACCAATTCAATCAGATGTTTACCCTGATCCGCTCAGATCGGCAAACCATGCTCCCGCGCCCAGCCGGTCAACGGCTCGCGCAGCGAGGTTCCGGCGGCCCCGGCGCGTCGCAATTCGCGCAGCACCGGCCGCATCATCGCAAGGTCGGTCGCCGCCAGCATCGCCTTGACCGGCAGGATCGACGTGCCCGACATCGAGAGCGTATCCACCCCGATCGCGGCGAACACCAGCGCATCCAGCGGTCGCCCCGCCGCCTCGCCACAGATCGAAAACCCGACCTCTTCCTCCGCACAGGCCGCCGCCAATCCTTCGATCAGTTCGAGCACCGGTGCCGACAATATGTCATAGCGATTGGCGAGCCGCGGCGTGCCCCGGTCGGCCGCGAACAGAAACTGCATCAGATCATTGGTGCCGAGCGAAATGAAATCCGCCTCCGCCAGCAATCCCGGCAATTGAAACAGCAGCGCCGGCACTTCGAGCATGGTCCCGATCTCGATATCGGTAGGCCGTTCGTCGAGCTTGGCGGCCTCCGCCTCAAGCAGGTCCCGCGCGGCGCGAAACTCCGCCACGGTCGCCACCATCGGAAACATCACCGACAGCCGATGCCCCGCGGCCCCCATCAGCAGGGCGCGCAACTGCTTGCGCAGAATGACCGGACGATCGAGACCCACGCGCAGCGAGCGCCAGCCCATCGCCGGGTTCTCCACCCCATCCTCCGCCTCGCCGGGCAGCATCTTGTCCGCCCCGAGATCGAGCGTTCGGAACACCACCCGTTGGCCGCCCGCGCGCTCGATCACCCGCCGGTAATCGGCGGCCTGCGCCGCCACCCCGGGAACCCGCGCCGCCGCCAGTGCCGCAATCTCGGTCCGGTAGAGCCCGATCCCCTCCGCGCCGGTCCGCGCCAGTTGATCGAGTTCGAACGCGAGGCCGACATTGAGCATCAGGGTCAGGCGCGTCCCGTCCTGCGTTTCGGCCGGGCGGTCGCGAAATGCGCTCAGCTCCGCCGCCCGCTCCGACCGCGCCGCCAGCGCCCGGTCATAAAGGTTCGTCACTTCCGGATCGGGCCGCAGGATCAGCGCGCCCGAATCGGCATCGAGCAGCACGGTATCGCCCGCCTGTGCCGCTTCGGTCGCACCGGCCTCCACTGCGAGAGCGGGAATTTCGAGGGCCCGGGCCAGGATCGCGGCATGACCGCCCGAACTCGCCTCCTCGATCGCCACCCCGGCGATCCCGCGCCGGTGCCAATCCAGCAATTCGGCCGGGCCGAGCCGGCGCACGATCAAAATCATCCCGCTCGCATCGTCGGGCTTGGCCGTGCCCGCGCCGAGGGCGCTGAGCATCCGCTCGATCATGTCCTCGACATCGGCCAACCGCTCGCGCAGATACGGATCGGCGATCTTGCGCATCCGGCGTCGCAGCTCGGACCCCACCTGATCGACCGCCGCCTCCGCGGTCAGCCCATCTCCGATCGCGGTACGGACCCGTTCAAGCCAGCCGGTCCCCTGCGAAATCAGCCGGTAGGCCTCCAGCACTTCGCGCGTCGCATGGCCTTTCGGCAAATGATCCGCCATCAGCGCATCGAGGCTCTGCTCCGCCTCCGCCATCGCCCGCTCCAGCCGGTCGGTCTCCACCGCCGGATCATCGGCCAGCACATGGCGCGGACCGGTCGAGCGGCCGAACGGCAGGGCCCGCCCGCGCACGATGCCCCCGGCCAGCGGATGCCCGGCATAACGCCGCGACAGCGAATCCCCCAACCCGGTCGGGGCGATATTGCCCGCACCCTGCGCGGACAATATCTCACCGAGCAGCATCGCGATGGTCGAAATCGTCTCGACCTCGAACCCCTCATACTGCCGGGGCTCGACATTCTGCACCGCGATCACGCCCAGAATGCGCCCGGCGCGACGGATCGGCACCGAGAGCATCGCCGCGTAACGGTCTTCGCCGGTCTCCGGCCGATAGGCGAATTCCGGATGGTTCTGGGCATCCGGCAGGTTCATCAACTCGCCCCTGGCAGCCGCGAGCCCGACGATACCCTCCCCGACGCGCAGGCGGGTCCGCCCCACCGCGCCGATCCGCAGCCCGTGGGTCGCCGCGAGTTCGAGCATTTCGCCCGGCCGCGCGACATAGATCGAGCAGACCGCGATATCGAGTTCGGTGGCGATCAGTTCGGTAAGTTCAGCAAGGCTGGAATTGCCCGCGGCGAGCCGCTCACGCAGTTTGGCGAACAACCGCCGCGCCGCCGCGAACGGTTCCGCATCGGGCGGGATCAGCGGGTCAGGCGGCGTTGCTTCGAGCATCCGCGAATGTCCCCATGCGGCCCGCCTGCGCCGCCTCGGCCTGCGCGATCAGCTCGGCGATGATCGCGGCGACCGGCTGGATCGCGGTGACCATCCCGACCGACTGCCCCGCCATCACCGAGCCCTGTTCGACATCGCCATCGATCACCGCGCGCCGCAGCGCACCGGCCCAGAAATGCTCGATCGAAAGCTGTGCCGCCTCTTTGGTCAGCTCCCCCGACTGGAACCGCTTCAGGGTCGCCGCCTGATGCGCCAGAAAATTCCGCGTCCCGTCATTGGCGAGGCCGCGCACCGGGATCACCGGAAATTGCGCGTCGAGCTGCACCGAGGGCACCGCGTCGCGCGCATTGGCGCGGATGAACGCAGCCTTGAAATTCGGATGCGCGATGCTCTCGCTCGATGCCGCGAACCTCGTGCCGAGCTGCACACCCGACGCCCCCATTTCCAGAAACGCAAGAATGGCTTCGCCCCGCCCGATCCCGCCGGCCACAAACACCGGCACCTCGCGGATCACCGGCAATATCTCCTGCGCGAGCACGGTCAGCGACACCGGGCCGATATGCCCGCCCGCCTCGGAACCTTCGATCACCAGCGCATCCGCCCCGGATTTGATCAGCCGCTTCGCCAGCACCAGAGCGGGCGCGAAGCATACCAGCTTCGCCCCGCTGTCGCGCACCGCCCGGACCGCGGCACCCGAGGGTACGCCACCCGCCAGCACGACATGGCCGATCTCGTGGCGGATGCACACCTCGATCAAGTCGAGCAATTGCGGGTGCATCGTGATCAGATTGACGCCGAAGGGTTTTGCCGTGAGCGCCTTGGTCGCGGTGATTTCGGCATCGAGCAGGGACGGGTTCATCGAGCCGCAGGCGATCACGCCGAACCCGCCGGCATTGGAAATCGCGGACACCAGATGCCGTTCGCTCACCCAGCTCATCGCACCACCCATGATGGCGGTTTCGGTGCCGAGGAAGGCGCACCCGCGCGCCCAGAGCGGATCGAGCGTGCCCATCAGACCACGTCCAGCCCGTAGGCCGTATGCAGCGCTCGTACCGCAAGCTCGGTATATTCCGCGGCGATCAGCACGCTCACCTTGATCTCGCTGGTCGAGATGACCAGGATGTTGATCCCCCGGCCGGCCAGGGCGCGGAACATCGTCCCGGCCACACCGGCATGGCTCCGCATGCCGACACCCACCACCGAAATCTTCGCGACATCCGCATCGATCGACAGGTCGGCGTACTGGATTTCGGCGTGCATCGCCTCCAGCACCGCCCGCGCGCGCGGCAGTTCGGTCTTGTTCAGGGTGAACGTCATGTCGGTCGTGCCGTCCTCGGAGACGTTCTGCACGATCATGTCGACATTGATACTCGCCTCGGCCAGCGGGCCGAAGACCGAAGCCGCGATGCCCGGTCGGTCCGGCACCCGGCGGATGGTGACCTTCGCTTCATCCCGCGAGTAGGCGATACCGGCCACGATTTCCTGTTCCACGATCTCATCCTCATCAACAACCAGAGTTCCGGGAGCGTCCGAAAAACTCGAGAGTACCTGAACCCGCACCCGTTCCTTCATCGCGAGCTCGACCGACCGCGTCTGCAGCACTTTCGCACCGACCGAAGCGAGCTCCAACATCTCCTCATACGTGATTGCGGCAAGTTTACGCGCCTTGCGCACGATCCGCGGATCGGTGGTGTAAACTCCATCGACATCGGTATAAATGTCGCACCGGTCCGCCCCGATCGCCGCCGCCACCGCGACCGCCGAGGTATCGGAACCGCCGCGTCCCAGCGTGGTGATCCGCCGGTCGGGCCCGATCCCCTGGAACCCCGCGATCACCGGCACCTGGCCCGTCTGCATCCGCCGGATCAGTTCGACCCCGTCGATCGAAGCGATCCGCGCCTTGCCATGCTGGCCATCGGTCGCAACCGGAACCTGCCAGCCGGTCCAGGACCGGGCTTCCACGCCGAGCGTCTGCAGCGCGATCGCGAGCAGCCCCACCGTCACCTGTTCGCCGGTCGCGACGACGGTGTCGTATTCCCGCGCATCGTAGAGCGGCGAAAGGTCCTGGCACCACGCGACCAGTTGGTTGGTTGCCCCCGCCATTGCCGAAGTTACCACCGCGACCTCGTGCCCGGCATCGACCTCGCGCTTCACCCGGGCGGCGACGTTGCGGATCCGGTCCAGATCGGCGACCGATGTGCCGCCGAATTTCATCACGATGCGCGCCATAACAATCCGTTCGTTGCCCTGGGTCGTTTTTGTCTGGGGAGTTTTGCTTGCGTTGCGCGGAGCGCTTGCCGCTTCGCCCTCGCGGGTTCACATAACGGGCAAGGCGGCAGAGGGCAATGCAAGGACGCATGATGATCACGGAACGAAGCGGCGCCGCCGACCGGCGCGAGGTTGACAAGTTCGATGCGCTGGCGAGCAACTGGTGGGACCGCACCGGCCCGATGCGCCCGCTCCACGCGATGAACCCCGCCCGCACCGCATGGGTGATGCAACGCGTGCGCCGCCGGTTTGGCGATCATCCGGTTCGTATGCTCGATGTCGGTTGCGGGGCCGGACTTCTCGCCGAAAGCCTGACCCGCGCAGGCTGCGACGTGACCGGGATCGACGCCGCCGGTGCTGCGATCGCCGCCGCGCGGGCCCATGCCGCTGCCAAAGGTCTGACCATCGCCTATCGCGCGGCGGAAACCGGCGATCTGCTGGCCGAAGGAGTGCGGTTTCCGGTGATTACCGCGCTTGAGGTCATCGAGCATGTGCCCGACCCTCAGGGCTTCCTCGACGATCTCGCCGGTCTGCTCGAACCGGGCGGCCTTGTTTTCATCTCGACGTTAAACCGCACCGCGCAATCCTTCGCCGTGGCGAAACTCGGGGCCGAATATCTGGCGAGACTGCTGCCGGTTGGCACCCATTCATGGGCGCGCTTCATAACCCCTGGCGAACTCGCGACGCTGTGCCGCAATGCCGGGCTGCGCTTCGGCGATGTCGCCGGGCTGGTGCCGCGACCGCTTGCGGGCGGGTTCAGGGAATCACGAAATGTCGGGGTGAACTACATCGCGATGGCGAACGGCTGACCCTGACAGTAGCCGATGGAAAATTGATTGGTCGGAGCGGCGGGATTCGAACCCACGACCCCCAGTCCCCCAGACTGATGCGCTACCAGGCTGCGCTACGCTCCGACCCGATGGTCCTTAGCAAGTTGAAACCGGGAGGGCAAACCTCACCCGGCAACGAGACGCCGCAAACGTTCGAGATCGTCGAGCGTCGCGCGCAATGTGCGTCGCAGGATCGCGTTGTTGCGATGAGCATGGGCCAGGGCACGGGCATCATCGCTGTCGACCGATGCGGCGGGGGGCGACGGCGAGACCAATGGCGGGGTGTGATGGATCGGCAGTTCCGGCAGGTCGGCGCGCGGCACGGCAGTGGCCGCGAGACTCGCTGTGGCGGCACGTTCGGCGGCGGCGGCGGCGCGCTCCTCCTCCGATGCCGGTGGGATCTGGTCGTGCAGGGCGCCGCCGCCTTCCTTGAGCAACCGCTGCACACCCTTGATCGTATAGCCCTGAATATAAAGCAGATTGGCGATTCGCCGCAGCAGCACGACATCGTCGGGGCGATAATAGCGCCGTCCGCCGCCGCGTTTCAGCGGCTTGATTCGGGGAAACTTGGTCTCCCAGAACCGCAGCACGTGCTGGGGAACATGCAGTTCGTCCGCCACCTCGCTGATGGTGCGATATGCCTCGGCGGATTTACGCGGGCGAAGGCGGCTCGCTTCATCGCCTTCCATCGCAAACGGATCGGTATCCATCGTCAAGCGCCGGACGCCGCAGATTTGGCCCGGTCAGGTGCCTCGCCGTGATCCACGGCTTCGCGCAGGATCTGGCTGGGGCGAAAGATCAGAACGCGGCGCGGCAGGATCGGAACTTCCTTTCCGGTCTTGGGGTTCCGGCCGATCCGGCGGCCTTTCTGGCGCACCGAAAACGTCCCGAACCCGCTGATTTTAAGGGAATCCCCTTCCGCCAAAGCGGATTTCATCCGGTCCAGCACCGATTCGAGCAGTTCGGCGGATTCGTTGCGCGACAACCCTACCGCAGCGTAGATCGATTCAGCCAGTCCTGCGCGAGTCAAGGTGCTCATCGGTCAAGATTAGCAAGAAAGCCGGACCGGTCAACCAGTTTCAGGACGCTGGGCCGAAAGAGACTGGATTTGAAGGAGAATTCGACATTTCGGCCACGCTGGCCGCACCGGTCACATCCGGATCAACGCCGAACCCCAGGTCAGGCCGCCACCGAGCGCCTCGATCAGGATGAGATGGCCGGGTTTGATCCGCCCATCCCTCATCGCATCGTCGAGCGCCAGCGGGATCGAGGCGGCGGAGGTATTGGCGTGGCGATCGACCGTGACGACGACCTGCTCCGGCTGGAGGTTCAGCCGCTTGCCCATGGCATCGATGATCCGGCGATTGGCCTGATGCGGTACCAGCCAGTCGATATCGGCATGGCCGAGACCATTGGCCTTGAGCGCCTCGTCCACCGCACCGGCGAGCTTGGGCACCGCGTGGCGGAACACTTCGCGGCCGTTCATCACAAGATGCTGGGGCTTGCCGGTCTGCCCGGTCGCGCCGTCGATATAAAGGATGTCGCCGAACCGGCCATCGGCATGGATATGGGTCGAAATGATGCCGCGCGGCGCATCCGCCGTATTCGCCCGGAGAACGGCTGCTCCCGCGCCATCGCCGAACAGGACGCAGGTGCCGCGATCCTGCCAGTTGAGGATGCGCGAATAAACCTCGGTCCCGATCACCAGCGCGGTGCGGCACTGCCCGGCCCGGATCATCGCATCGGCGATCGAGGCCGCATAGACGAAGCCGGAGCAGGCGGCGGAGATGTCGAAGGCAAAACCGGCGGTGATGCCGAGCGCGCCCTGGATGGTCACGGCGGTGGCCGGAAATCCCTGATCCGGTGTCGAGGTGGCGACGATGATCGCATCGACCGATCCGGCGTCGATCCCGGCAGCGTCGAGCGCGCGCCGTGCCGCCTGTTCGCCCATGAAGGCGGCGGTTTCGTGAGGGGCGGCGATGTGGCGCTGGGTGATGCCGGTACGCTCGCGAATCCATTCATCCGACGTATCGACCCGCGTGGCCAATTCCTGGTTCGAGACGATCCGTTCGGGGAGGTAGCCGCCGATACCGTCCAGCGTGGTGGCGGGATTGCTCATGGCCCGAAGGCAATCGGTGTGGCGATCGGCGGGGCAACCGGCGTGGCGACCGGCGTTGGCGGCTCGGCGACGAGCGCCGCCCGATCGTCGTGCTGGCGCAGCCCGTCCCTGATCCGCTCGTTGAACCGGTTGACGATCATGTCCATCGCGACATCGACCGCATGGGCGAAACCCTCGGCATCGGTGCCGCCATGCGATTTGACCACGACGCCGTTGAGCCCGAGCAGCACCGCCCCGTTGTAGCGGCGGGGGTCGAGCCACTCGCGCAGCCGGTTCAAACCGGGCTTGGCAAGCACATAGGCGAATTTGGCGGCGATGCTGGCAGTGAAGACGCGCTTCAGCAGATCGCCGACCAGACGCAGGGCCCCTTCACCGGTCTTGAGGGCGACGTTGCCGGTGAACCCATCGGTCACCACCACATCGACGGTGCCGCCCGCGATATCGTGCCCCTCGACGAAACCGTGGAATTGCGGGCCGATCGGGCCGGCGCGCAACGCCTCGGCTGCGCGCTTGAGGGTTTCGTCGCCCTTCATTTCCTCGGACCCGACATTGAGCAGGCCGATGGTGGGTTTCGGCAGGCCGAGCACGGTGCGGGCGAACATCTCGCCCATCACCGCGAATTCGACGAGGTTGCGCGCATCGCAGATCATGTTGGCGCCGAGATCGAGCATGACGACGTCGCCCTTGGCCGACGGCCCGATTGCCGCCATCGCCGGACGGTCGATCCCCGCCATGGTCTTGATCACGATTTTCGCGAGCGCCAGCATCGCCCCGGTATTGCCGGCCGAGATCACCCCGGCAGCCTCGCCATTGGCGACCGCATCGATCGCCCGGCGCATCGAGGCATTGCGCAGGCGCAACGCCGCGGTGGGCTTGAGATCGTCGGCGATGATTTCGGTGGTCGGGCAGATCACCACACGCCCGGCGAGGTGCTTGCCCTTGCTGATCAGCGGCTGGATCAGCGCCTCGTCACCGAAGACATGGAACATCGCCTTCGGATGACGAACCGCTGCGATATCGAGTCCCGCGATGATCGATTCCGGTGCGTGATCGCCGCCCATGGCATCGACTGCGAGAACCGGCACGCTCGCCCCTTCAGCCATAGTCATTGATCGGTCATCGTCGTCATCGGTGGTCCGCGCGGAAAGCCGGGAGCAGGGCGGTCACCGCTGGTTCAGACCCGAACCGTGCCCTTGATGTCCTTGCCGGCGGCCACGACTTCACGGCCGTCGTAATGACCGCAATGGCCGCAGACGTGATGGGGGCGTTTCAACTCGCCGCAATTGCTGCATTCGGCGTGCGGCTGGATGACCAGGGCCTGATGGCTCCGGCGCATGCCCTTGCGGGACGGGCTGGTTTTTCGCTTGGGTACGGCCATATCAACTCTCGTATTTTCTGTAACGGCGGCGCAGCAACGCGCTACCGCCCCGCAAGGGGAGGTTCAAGACCCCGGCGTCTAGCAGAGCCATCCGGCACGGGCAAGCGCAGCGCTGGTTTGCGCGCCGCTGCCGTTCCTCATTGCGGCTCGTCATTCTTGCGCTTCACCGCGAGGGCGGCGAGCGCGCTGAACGGGCCGATGCGCGGTGCGGCAGGTTCCTCGGGCGCCGCGACGCCCGGCTTGCGGGGATAGGGGTCGAGCGCGAGGGCGAGTTGCTCGGTCAACACCGCGCCGAGATCGACCATCGTGCCGTTGGCAACGATCTCGTCGGGTGCCTCCGGGTCGATCGTCGCCTGATCGAGTTCGAGCGCCTCGGCCTGCGACTCGGTAAGCATCAGGAGGGCCGCGCGTTCGCTGATCGTCTGCTCGAAAGGTTCGAGCGTCACCACACAGGTCTGGATCACGGTGGCCTTGAGGACCAGCGTGGCGGTTGCGTGATCCGCCGCACCGGGATTTCGCACCGAGTTCAGCACGAAATCGCCGCGCAGGGCGGCAATCGCCGGAAGTCCGAACGCGGCGGCGATAGCGGCGCACGCCGCTTCATCGGCGATGACCGTGACCGGCAGCGGGGCGGCGCCCAGCCGGGCGAGATCGACTTTATACGAGAGCGGGGCTTGGATCGGGTCGGTCATCGGGGCATAATGCCGCATCTTGCGCGAAGCCGGAAGCTCGCTCATAGAACCGCGATGATAGGCCAATGCCCGTCATTTATAGATCTGTCGAGAATGAGGATTGAGCCGCGTGCGCAGACCCGCCATCAAGCTCCACCGCCTGCTGCCCCTGATGCTGTTGCCCGCGCTGGCCGGATGCGCGGTATTCTCGGCCGCACCGCACTACCGGGGCAATGCGGTGTCCGAACACCAACTCAAGCAGTTGACCCCCGGGGTTTCGACCGAGGCCGATGCCACGGCGCTGCTGGGAACGCCGACCCTGCATGAAACCTTCAATCGTAATGACTGGCTTTATGCGAGCCAGGTGACCAAGCGGCGGATCGGACAGACACAGGGGGTCCTGCGCCAGAAGGTCGTGGTGTTGCATTTCAACGATGGCGGGGTGTTGCAGTCGATCCGTAACGTCAACCAGAAGCAGGCGGTCAGGGTTGCGATGGCGTCAGGCGCGACCAAGGCGCCGGGCGGCACCGCGAGCCTGTTCCAGCAGCTTGTCGGGGGCGTCGGTCACTATAATCCGGGTCTCGGCGCGGGTGCGGGCGGCTTCGGCGGGACCGGTAGTTCCGACATCGGCGGTGCCAGCGGCAGCAGCGGGCTCTCGGGGTTCTGAGCATGACGACACGACGCCGCCTGCTGGCCGGATCGAGCGCAATGGCCGGGATCGCGGCCCTGCGGATCGCTCACGCGCAGTCCGCGTCGCCCCTCACACCCAACAGTTTCACACCGGGGGCCGATCCCGAAGCGCCGCAGCTCGACGATGTGGTGGCGCCTGGATTGCAGCGCGATGTGATCATTCGCTGGGGCGATCCGGTGCTGGCGAATGCGCCGCCGTTCCGGCCAGGTTTCGTCACCGAGGCGGCAGCGGCGCGGCAGTTCGGCTGGGATGCGATCATCGCCGGCATCGTCAACCCGCCGCAGGCCCAGGATGGCATCGCCCGGATCGTGATCGTGCTGAGCCATCCGGACGTTGCGCCACGAATGGTGTTTCCCGGCGGGGTCGACCGGCCCCGGATCGCGGGTAAAATGCAGGGTGCCTCGGTTCTCAACCTGTCGCAGCGCGGTGGACGTTGGGTGGTGGTGGATGGCGGCTACCAGTCCCGCCGGATCACGGACGGTACCTTGTGCACGATCACCGGCCCGGCCGCGGCTTCGATCGGCCCGAGCGTTCAGGGCGTTCTGGCACCGGGGATCGGCTGCATCACGCCGTGGAATACCGTGCTGCTGCCCGAGGGGCGGACCAACTCATGGGTTGCTCGCCTCGCTGACAAGGCAGCGGGATTTTCGAGCCCGACGGTCGGGGCCGGATTCGGCTGGGTGGTCGAACTCGATGCGCTTAACCCGACCTCCTTTCCCGCCAAGCGCACGGCGTTGGGCCGGATGCCACGCGCCGGAACCGCCTGCGGCATGGCGGGTGATGGTTCGGCCATCGTGTTCATGACCGAAGATGCGCCGATGGGGCGGTTGTTTCGCTTCAAGGGTGCCGCACCGATCGGCGATGGGTCCGGCGCGCTCGATGCCGGAACCCTCGCGGTCGCAACGCTCGAAGGGTCCAGCATCATCTGGCGCGATCTGCCGCCGGGGCTGACCAGCCTGACCGCGACGCTTTCAGCGGCATCGGACGGAGCGCGGTTCGATGCGCCCGCCGGCATGGCGATCGGCGCGGACGGGACGCTCTACCTCGCCTGTTCCGGCAATCCGGGGCGCGGGGTCGATCAGGTCGATGCACTCAATCCCCGCGCGGGCAACGGTGCCGGCCATATTCTGGCGCTGGCACCCGCCGGCGGCGATCTGGCGGTATCCCGCTTCGCCGGACGGGTGATTCTGCTCGGCGGCAACCCCAACACCGACCCCACTGCACGCTACACCCCCGGATCTCTGGCCTGGCTGCGGTCGCCCTATACGCTGAATTTCGATGCCGCCCATCGGCTGCATGTCGGGACCGATCAGGGGGGGGCGGTGACCGATACCGCCGATGGTCTGTTCGTCATGAACGTGACCGGCTACGGGCGTTATGCGCTCGATATGCTGTATCTGGCGCCGATCGGCGGGGCGATCGGCGGGGCGGCGTTCGGTCCGCAGGGCCGCACCGGCTTCACCGTTGCACGCCATCCCGGTGCCACGCCCAATGCGGATTTCGCCCACCCGGCGACGCGCTGGCCCACGGTGCAGCCGGATATGCCGCCGCAGACGACCGTGGTTTCGCTTACAAGCTGAGCAGTCAGGCTGATGATATCGGGCCCGGTCGCGCCGGGCCGACAGGGCGACCGGATGCCCGAGGGCATCCGGTCGGAACGCAGGCGCGATCAGGCGAGGTCGAACCGGTCCGCGTTCATCACCTTGGTCCAGGCGGCAACGAAATCCTTGACGAATTTCTCGCGGTTGTCGTCCTGGGCATAGACCTCGGCATAGGCACGCAGCACCGAGTTCGAGCCGAACACCAGATCGACGCGTGAGGCGGTCCATTTCACCGCACCGGTCGCACGATCGCGGATTTCATAGACATTGCCGCCTGCCGGTACCCAGCGATTGGCCATATCGGTCAGGTTGACGAAGAAATCATTCGTCAACGCGCCTTCGCGATCGGTGAAGACGCCGTGCCTCGTGCCGCCGAAATTGGTGCCAAGCACGCGCATTCCACCGACCAGTACGGTCATTTCGGGGGCGGTGAGACCGAGCAACTGGGTCCGCTCCAGCATCAGCTCCTCGCTGCTGACGGAATAATCCGCCTTCAGCCAGTTGCGGTACCCGTCGTGGATCGGCTCCAGAACCGCGAAGGAGTCGATATCGGTCATGTCCTGGGTCGCATCGCCGCGTCCCGGAGCGAAGGGCACGGTGATGTCGAAACCCGCAGCACCCGCCGCCTGTTCGATGCCGACATTGCCGGCGAGAACGATGACATCGGCGATGCTGGCGCCGGACTCCGCTGCGATCGGTTCCAGAACCGCCAGAACCCGTTCAAGCCGGGCAGGTTCGTTGCCTTCCCAGTTGCGGTGCGGTGCGAGACGGATGCGGGCACCGTTGGCACCGCCGCGCATGTCCGAACCGCGGAAGGTGCGGGCGCTGTCCCAGGCGGTGGTGATCATGTCGCTGGACGACAGACCGCTGGCCTTGATCCGCGCGCGGACCGCGCCGACATCGTAGCCGGTCGGGCCGGGCGGGACGGGGTCCTGCCAGAGCAGATCCTCAGCCGGAACGTCCGGGCCGAAATAGCGTGCTTTCGGTCCCATGTCGCGATGGGTGAGCTTGAACCAGGCACGGGCGAAGGCTTCCGAAAGTTCGTCCGGGTTTTTGTGAAACCGCTCTGAAATCTCGCGATAGACCGGGTCCATCTTCATCGCCATGTCGGCGTCGGTCATGATCGGGTTGCGGCGGGTCGTGAGGTCTTCGGCGTCCACCGGCATGTCGGTTTCGGCGATCGTGACCGGTTCCCACTGCCAGGCACCGGCGGGGCTTTTGCGCGATTCCCATTCGTGGCCGAGCAGCATGTCGAAATAGCCATTGTCCCACTTGGTCGGATGGGTGGTCCAGGCGCCTTCGAGGCCGCTGGTGACCGCATCGCGCCCGACGCCGCGACGGGCGTGGACCATCCAGCCGAGCCCCTGCTCCTCGGGGCCGGCACCTTCCGGAGCCGGACCGAGATCGGCCGCGTTGCCGTTACCATGGCATTTGCCGACGGTATGGCCACCGGCTGTCAGGGCGACGGTTTCCTCATCGTTCATCGCCATGCGGGCGAAGGTTTCGCGAACGTCATGGGCGGTGCGCAGCGGATCGGGGTGACTGTCGACGCCTTCGGGATTGACGTAGATCAGGCCCATCTGGACGGCGGCGAGGGGATTTTCCAGCGAGGTGCGATCATGGCTCGCATAACGTTCCTGACTGCTGGCGAGCCACTGTTTTTCCGCACCCCAGTAGGTGTCCTTTTCCGGGTGCCAGATGTCTTCGCGGCCGAACGCAAAACCGAACGTCTTCAAGCCCATCGACTCATAGGCGATGGTCCCCGCCAGAATGATGAGGTCGGCCCAGCTGATCCGGTTGCCGTATTTTTTCTTGATCGGCCAGAGCAGGCGGCGCGCCTTGTCGAGATTGGCGTTGTCGGGCCATGAATTCAGCGGCGCAAAGCGCTGGTTGCCGGTGCCGGCACCGCCGCGCCCGTCACCGATGCGATAGGACCCCGCCGCGTGCCACGCCATGCGGATCATCAGCCCGCCGTAATGGCCCCAATCGGCCGGCCACCAGGACTGGCTCTCGGTCATGAACGCGTGAAGGTCGCGTTTGAGGGCGGCGACGTCGAGTTTTTCGAGTTCCTTGCGGTAGTTGAAATCCTTGCCCAGCGGGTTGGTCTTGCTGTCGTGCTGATGGAGGATGTCGAGATTGAGGGCTTTCGGCCACCACTCCATGTCGATCATCTCGCTCGACGTATTGCTCCCGTGCAGGACCGGGCATTTGCCCGATGTGGTCATCCTGTCTCCGTCCATGATGTTCTCCAATCCGCGTTGTGCGACAAGTTTCCGTGCGACCGAGCCGACCGCGCAGGCGGAGCGTCCGGGCTCGGGGACGCATAGCAAACCGGATTGATTAAGTTAAGGCGATATAAACAATCACGGTAATAAGCATCGCCTATCGCGGCGGGGGTGAGTTCATTTGACGTTGTTCGCCTTGTTACGCCGCCGGCGCGCCTGTTCGTTCGGTTTGTCGCCGGGGGGACGGGGGGAGCCGGGTTTGTTGGGACGGCCGCGCCAGGGCGGCTTGGGGCCGCGTTCGGGCTGAGGGCCAGTCCGAGGCGGGGCGGCGTCCGGCACATCGAGGGCGGGTTCGATCCTGATATCGGGATTGTTGGCGGCTGTCACCGATTTGAGGAACTCGGCGGCGATCTCCTCGGCGATCTCGAACTTCGTGTCCCGATCGAAAATGCGGATGGCGCCGATATCGCGCTTGGTGACGCCGCCGACCCGGCAGATCAATGGCAGCAGCCATTTCGGATCGGCATTTTTGCGGCGTCCGACATCGGCGCGGAACCAGACCATCGGGCCGGATCGGAACCGTGGCGCGCCTGTGCCTTCGGGGGCGGCCCGTTCGACCCGGGATCGTTCGAAACGGGGCCGTTCGGGCGGCGGGGGGGCGATGTCCTCGGGCGAGGGCAGGCGGGCGCGGTAGAGCCGGATCAGTGCGGCGGCAATGATTTCGGGACTGAACCGGGCGAGCAGATCCTGCCCGGGTGCCAGATCATCCTCGAGCGGGGCTTCGGTCAGCAGGGGATCGGTCAGCAATCGTGCCTGGTCGCGCGCACGAATGGCCTCCGCCGCCGGGGGGGCTTCCCACGTGGCCCTGATATTGGCGGATGCGAGCAATGCCTCGGCCTGCCGGCGGCGCGAATTGGGCACCAGCAGCACGCACATCCCCTTGCGCCCGGCGCGCCCGGTGCGGCCCGAACGATGGAGCAGGGTTGCCTTGTTGGTCGGCAGATCGGCATGGATGACCAGATCGAGATTGGGCAGATCGAGGCCGCGAGCGGCGACGTCCGTTGCGATGCAGACCCGTGCGCGACCGTCGCGCAGGGATTGGAGGGCGGTGTTGCGTTCGGTCTGGCTCAACTCGCCGGACAGGGCAACGACGGCGAAACCCCGTTCCTGCAGGCGGCCGTGCAACTGGCGGACCGATTCGCGGGTGGAGCAGAACACCAGGCAACCGCCGCGTTCATAAAACCGCAGCAGGTTGACCAGACCATGTTCGATCTCGTGGGCAGCGATGCGGACGGCGCGATAATCGATGTCGGCATGGGGCTGGTTGCGGGCCACCGTGTCGATCCGCAGGGCGTTGCGCTGATACTGTCGGGCGAGGGCGGCGATTTCGCGGGCGATGGTTGCGGAAAACAGCAGGGTGCGGCGATCTTCGGGCGTGGTGCCCAGAATGAATTCCAGCTCGTCGCGAAACCCGAGATCGAGCATTTCATCGGCTTCGTCGAGCACGACGACCTTCAGGGCGCTGACATCGAGATGGCGGCGCTCGATATGGTCCTGCAGGCGCCCCGGCGTGCCGACCACGATGTGGCATCCGGCGGAGAGCGCGCGTTGCTCGCGGCGCGGGTCCATGCCGCCGACGCAGGAGACCACGCGGGCGCCGGTATGTTCGTAGAGCCAGGCGAGTTCGGCATGGACCTGGATCGCGAGTTCGCGGGTGGGCGCGATGATCAGGGCGAGCGGCGCACCGGGCGGGGGCAAGGCTCCATCGGCCATGATGGTGGCGGCGAAGGCGAGGCCGTAAGCCACGGTTTTGCCGGAACCGGTCTGCGCCGACACCAGCAGGTCGCGCGCCTCGGCATCCGGTTGCAGCACCGCGCTCTGGACCGCCGTGGGCTCGGCGTAGCCGCGGTCGCGCAATGCGCGTTGCAGCGCCGGGGTTTCGATCGGAAACGACAGGGCAGGGCGCTCATCGGTCGCGGGAGCCGGATCGTTGTCGGGTAGGTCTGAGCCGGGCAGGACTGGGTCGGGCAGGGATGGGCCGGGCGGGGATGGGGGGGTCAACATGGGGGCCAATACCAAGCCGGTCGCCGCACTGCAACATCGAACGCCATTTACCAGCCCGTCGTTCCGGGCGCGCCTTTGAACGGGCCGATCAGGTTGGCGGTGATCCAGCCACCGTAGAAGTCGCCGGGTTGCGGCAGCACCTGCTCGTCGCCGACGAAACAGGCATCGACACGGCTGGCATAGACCGCGAGATGATCCTTGATCGCGAGGAAATCGAGCGTGGGATCGGGGTAACTCCAGGCCGCGTTGCAGGCGATGTGGTTGCCGTGCCGCAGGGTCCAGTAAGTGGCGCGGCCTTTCCATTCGCAGAAGCTGCCGCCCTCGGCCGCTTCGATCGCGCAGGAGAAGGCACCGGGTGGAAGATAGTAGGTCGGCGGGTGGCTCGTCTCCAGGGTGCGCCATCCTGCCGTGGTGGCGGCGATGACATCGCCGCCGAGGACGATGCGGATCGGCAGGTCGATCGGTTCGAGCCGGGGCGGGCGCGGATAATCCCAGACATTTTCGGGCTCGTTGAGGGTCGTGCGGATTGACGGCTCGATCGGCATGGCGACGGGGTCCTGTCTGACGGGCAGTGGGTCGGCTACCGCAACGTGTGCCTGTCAGATCACATCGATAGGCTGGCGGCAAGGGAAATCATCACGATACGGACATGAAAAAACCCCGGTGCATTGCACCGGGGTTTGTCACGGAAGCTGAGGCGATCAGGACTTGGTCGGGATACCGAACAGCGTCGGCAGATCGACATAGAGCTGGATGCCGAAGACGGCGGCATTCGGCAGGTTATGGGTCGAGTAGGTCGAGAAGCCCTGCCCGTCCGGATTGATGATGTACTGGAAGTTCGGCATGATGTTCAGCCACTTATTGGCCTGCCAGGAATAGTGCAGTTCGGTCATGATCAGGTTGTGATCGGGATATCCTGCACCGCCCTCGGCCAGACGGGTCTGGTAGAGCGAGTTGAGATAGCGGTTATTGTAGTGGATCCCGCTGACCGCGAGGCCGATATTGTCGTTCGGGCGGCTCGCGAACGGGCCTTCCCAGATCATGCCGGCTTCGGCCTGCAGGTTCGAGACCTGCTTGCCGCCGGCGGTGCCCAGCATGGCTTCGCCGAACACATAAACGCCGCGCGGCGAGTTGGGGCTGGTCTGGTAGACCATTTGCTGACCCTGAACATAGACGGCGGATTCGTTGTTGTAGGTGCCCGGACCATAATAAGGTGCCGTGTAGCTGGCCCGGTCGAAGATGGCGCCGATATCGTAACGGTTGTTCGCGATCGCGCCGGGGGTTTTCCACTTGTAGCCGAGTTCGACCGGCAGCAGATAGCCGTTCGAGCCTGCGGTTCCCCAGTAGAAGCCGTGATGGGCATCGGGGTTTTCATTGTTGGTCGACTGATAGGCGCCGACCTTCAAGTACAGGTTCGGAGTCGGCGTGATCAGCAGGCGGCCACCCCACACCGCGACGGCGTAGAAATTCGTCGTCGTGATCTTGCCCATGTCCGGCGGATTGCCGCAGATCGCGTTGGACTGGAAATCGCAATAGAACGAGGACACGTCGAAACTATCCGGCATGTCGGTACGGCCGGCCTCGATATCCACCATGTTGTCGAACAGCTTCTGCTCGTAGGTGAAGATGGTGAGCTGCGCGGTCTGCCCGCCACCATAGATCTGCTGGACTGACACGCTGTTATTGATCGTCTGGGCCGCTAGATTGTTGCCGTGACGCTGGGTGAACAGCACGTGGAACGAGCCGCCCTTGATGCCGGCGAGTTTTTCCATATCGAACGTCGCGCCGAAATTCAGCTCGCCCGCATAATCGGTGCCCTGGCGCTGGCCGCCGCTGACCGACCCTGCAAATTCGCCGAGATAACGCGAGTTCAGGTAGATGCCGTCATTGTAGAGGGTCTGCCCGAGCTGCTGGATCGGCGAGGGGGTCAGATTGACTTCCGGTGCCGCCTGTTGCGCATAGGCCGTGGTGCCGACACCGAGCACGGTGCCGAACAGCGTGGCGGCGGCGAGGGTCGCCGCAAGCCGACGCCGTGGCTTGACTGGTTGGTTATTGTACAAAAGGACCTCCATGTTGCTTGACGTCAAGTTGTGGCGAGCCCTGCATAGACGCCGTGCGAGCGCCCCGGTGCCGCGCCCTCGGCGCCGGACAGGATCGATCAGCGGCCGCCGGAAGATGACGGCCGAGGTGATGGGAATGAGCATCGGTTGATGGCAGGAACGGCGAGACCGCAGGATAGGCCTGAAAGCTTGCCACAGCGGTGATCGATCGTGCCAACGTTTCATCCCCCTTCAAACCCACGTTTCGCGCCACGATACCGCGCTTGCGTGAATTATTTTTACTCTTTAAGAAACCCTTAGTGAGGTGCGCAAACGGTGTCAACACGAAAACGAAACCGCCGCGATCAGGGGAAATGGCCATGAAAGCAACTGCTAACAACGGGCATCGCGGATGACCCGGACACGCGTCAACTCCGCGCTGATCCGGCGGATAAACACCGGGCGGCTGTTTCATATCATCCGCCAGACGCCCGGCATTTCCCAGCAGCTTCTCTCGCGCGCATCGGGCATTGACCCCGCCACGATCTCGATCATCATCACCAATCTCGAAGCGGCCAGCATCGTGCGGCGCGAGACGGATGCGCCGACCGGACGGGCGGGGCGCCCGACGATTGCCTTGAGCATCGATGCTCGCGCCGGCTACCTCGCCGGAATCGGGATCGAGCCCGATACGATCCGGATTGTGCTCGCGACCATCGATGGCGCCCAATGCGCTGATGTGAGTGTTCCGGGCAGTGATGACCCGGTTCGCGCCGCGCGCGCGGTGCGTGAGGGTATTGCGGCGGCGCTGCGCAGCGTCAAAGCGAAACGCGATGCGCTGCTCGGCGTCGGTGTGGCCCTGCCGGGGCTGGTGTCGCTCGAAGGCAGCGTGGTCTTCGCACCGAATCTCGGATGGCGCGATCTCGATTTCGCCGCCGACCTCGCGCGTTTGCTCGCCTGCCCCATCCGCCTGGAAAACGACGTGAAAGCCGCGGCGATCGCCGAGCATCTGTTCGGCGCCAGTCGGGATATCACCGACTTCGTCTACATCATGGGGCGGTCCGGCATCGGCGGCGGGTTGTACATGATGGGCGAGCTTTATCGCGGGCCGCATGGGCTTGCCGGCGAAATCGGCCATATGAAGCTGTTGCCGGAAGGGCGAAGCTGCAGTTGCGGCGCGCGGGGCTGTTTCGAGGCCTATGTGTCGGAGCGCGCGATCCGCGCCGAACTCGCCGCGCGCGGCCACAAGGTCGGGGGTGTGGCGGAGATTCTGCGTGACCATGAAGCGGGGCATGAGGTTGTCCGCGCGGTGCTCGATGAGGCGGGAACCTATCTGGGACTCGCTTTGGCCAATCTGATCAATATCGTCAGCCCGCGTCGGATCGTGCTCGGCGGCAGTCTGGCACGGCTTGCCCCCGCGCTGCTCGATGCGGCGCACCGGGCGCTGGAGCGGAATGCGCTGGCCGCCATCAGGCGCGATGTCGAACTTGTGGTGTCCGCGATGGGGGACGATGCGGCGCCGATGGGCGGCATCGCCCTCGCGTTGCAGCAGTTTCTCGATGATCCGCCGATCCGCCTCGGGCGCGGCCGGGAAGGACGGGCGCAGACGAGCTGAACCAGACTCCCACATTTGCGACGATGAGATCCGGACGCGCGGATCTTCGGCCATGTTTATCCTCCACCCGGAACGCCAGACGTGAACGCCGGACGTGAACCCCAGTCGGGGCGAACCGCCACGGCTGTCTTTTGTAGTTTCGTGACAATTGCGCGTCGGGCTGGCATCCGGTCAAGCCGATTTCATGGAACCGGATGATTGCCCCGATTTATCGGTGCATGTGTTGCAAAATTACCTATACAGTTGAAAAGGTCATGGCATCTGGCTGATTTTGCCGGACTTATCGAAAACCGCTGACCAGATCATCAGAGTTATCGATCGGCCGCGACCGCCTGATGGGGTGTCCCGGTTTGCCGACAGGTCGTAGGTTTCGAGAATTCGGAATTACGCAAATCAGGTTCAGATGAGGCTGGCGGCGGTCTCCCCGGACCGGATCGCGCCTTCGATGGTGGAGGGCAGCGTCGTGGCGGTATAGTCGCCGGCGAGAAACAGGTTGTTCAGGCGCGTCCGCGGGCCGGGGCGGCGGGCGAGCTGGGCCGGCGTTGCCGCGAACGTCGCGCGCTTCTCCCGGACCACGCGATAGGGCGGCATGGTGCGCGGCAGACCGAACCCGCGCCGCAGGTCGGCCCAGACTTCGGCGGCCAGCGTGTCGGTGTCGGTGTCGAGACGATCATTGGCGGCGCTGATGGTGACGGAAACCACTTCGGTCTTTTCGAAGACCCACTCCGCGACCCCGCCGATCAGGCCGTAGAAGCCGGCTGGTCCGGAATCGATTCCGGCGCGGAAATGCAGGTTCAGGATCGATTCGAACTGGTCCGGAACCACGAGGCTGGTGACCAGATCGGCGGCGACCCAGGGCGGAGTTGCGAGCACGACCCGGTCGTTCGGTGCGACGATCTCGTCGATCTGCGGTCCGACCAGGCCGGTCACCCGATCGTCGGAAATGGTCAGCCCGGCGATACGCGCCCCGAAGCGGAGTTCGACCCGATGATCCCGCAGGAACGCGAGGGCAGGATCGACGAAACTTTCCGACAGGCCGATCGCGGGGTAACGCGGCATCGATGCCGCACCACCCCGGACGATGCTTTCTGCAACCACTGCCGCCAGCGGAGCCGCGGCGGCGACGGCGGGTTTGGTGTTCAACGCCGCGATCGCGAGAGGTTCCAGCAGCCGTTCATAGAGATGACCCAGATCGCCGAGCAGGTCCGCGACGAGATCGTCCGGCGCGACCTTCTGCAACCGGCGCAAGGCGAGGTAGTCGCGCGCGCGGGTATCGGGCACCCGCCGGTTCCGGCGCAGCACCCACCACGGCAGCGTCCCCTGGTTCAAGCGAAGGGCCCAGTATGCGCCCGATACCAGATCGATGAAGGGAAATACCGCCTGCGGCGGGCCGGTCATGGTTTCGGCCGCGCCGATCCGGTCGAGATACGCTTTGGTCGAGAGGTTGCCGGACAGCAGCAGGTGATTGCCGTTGTCGATCCGGCAGCCGAGTTGAAGGTCGTCGTAGGAGCGGCAACGGCCACCGCCCCATTTCGCTGCCTCGTAGAGCACCACGCTCGCGCCCCTCGCCGCGAGCGATGTCGCGGCGGACAGTCCGGCGAGACCCGCGCCGATCACGTGAATGCGGCTCATGCGCGGCGATCGGTAAACATCAGCAACTGGGCGGCCAGCAGCGCCTTGCGCCAGGCCGGCAGGCGCGGGCGGCGGGCGGGATCGCGGAAGCCGCGCCGCCGCATCCCCTCCAGCAAAGGCCGATAGGCCGCGCCCATCATCCGCGCCGGGCGCACGGCACCGGGAGCGCAACGCGCCATGGCGGCTTCCGCCTCGGCGTAATGCCCGGATGCTTCCGTGCCGATCCGGCTCATCGCGTGCGGTAATCCCGGGCTCGCCACGATCAGGGCGGGATCGAGCGGAACCGCCGCCGCGACGAGCGCCTCGCGCGGCAGGTAGATCCGCCCGCGCGCGGCATCCTCGCCGACATCGCGCAGGATATTGGTCAATTGCAGCGCGCGGCCGAGATGATGGGCGACCAGATCGCCATCGGGCGAGACTTCGCCGAATACCCGGATCGCAAGACGCCCCACGGCTGACGCCACCCGATCGCAATACAGGTCGAGAAACGCTGCATCCGGTGCGATGATCGGCGCGCCGGCATCCATCGCCATGCCGTCGATCACCGCGTGGAAATCTGCCTGACGCAACGCGTAGCGCAGGGAGGCATCGCGCAGGATGCGGGTGACGGGATCGTCGCCGCCTTCGGGCAGACGGTCGATCCGCTGCCGCCAGATGTCGAGCCCGGCCCGTTTGGTTTCGAGCGGCGCTTCCTCATCGGCGATGTCGTCGACGGCGCGGCAGAACGCATAGATACCGTACATCGCGGTGCGGCGGCGCGCGGGCAGCACGGTCATGCCCCGATAGAACGAGGTTCCCGCCGCACGGGTCACTGCCGCGACGAAGGCCGCATCGTCATCCATCCGGTCGGTCATGCCAGGATGCGCGGCAGGCTGGCGGCGATCGCGCCGATCGCATCGGCCGGGCGCAGTTTGACCCGCCCGGCGACCGGGTCCTGCCGGGACAAATGCCGGTGCAGGCGCTGGGCCAGCCCGGCGATGATCGCGGTTTCGATCCGCAGGCCGCGGCTGCGGACATGACCGGGAAGCCCCGCTGCGGTCCGGTTGAGCGCTGCGGTCGCGTCGAGCATGAGGTCGAACACACGGCGCAGCCCTTGCGAGGCGGCGGGGGCGTCAACCGCTTCGGCGGTCAGTCCCTCTGCCGCCAGCCAGTCACCGGGGAGATAGGACCGATCGAGTTCCGCAAGATCGCGTTTGCAATCCTGGATGTGATTGAGCACCTGCAGGCTGGCGCACAGCGCGTCCGACGCGGGCCAGCTCGCCGTGCTCTCCCCGTGCAACGCCAGCACGTAGCGCCCGACCGGCGCAGCGGAATAGCGGCAGTAATCCATGAGGTCCGCCCAGTCGGCGTAACGATGCCTGACCGCATCCTGACGGAACGCCACGAGCAACTCGCGCGCATGCACCGGATCGACCCCGGTTTCGGCGAGGCTCGCGCGCAGCCCGGCGGCGGACGCCGATCCGGTCGTGGCGGCGCCGGTGAGGACGGCTTCCATCACGTCGAGCCGGGCGATCTTGTCGGCGGCGGTGAGGCGGGGATGATCGGCGATGTCGTCGGCATTGCGGGCAAAACGGTAATAGGCATGAACGTGGCGGCGGAGGTCGCGCCGGATCAGGATCGAAGCGACCGGAAAATTCTCGTCGTCCTTGCCCTTGCCGGAGGCGAGTTCGACATCGTCGATGAGAGCGCTCACGCTCCGGCTCCATAGTCGCGGTTCTTCCACGAGGCGCCGCTGCCGGTGGCATGCCGCCACGCGGAGGCGATGGTCGCCTCCATATAGGCGAGCGCGATCAAGGGCAGCGCGAGGCCCCAATACCAGGCCAGATGATAGCGCCGCAGGGTCGGCTGGAATGTCAGCACCGCGATGGCATAGGCCATCAATCCGAACAGCCTCTCGGCACCGCCGCCGAAGATGACGGCGATCGGCGGCACCAGCCAGACCAGGGCAAGTCCCGCAATGGTGAGCGCAAGCAACGCGTAGGAATACCGCAGCTGGGTGAAGGCGGTTCGGGCGATCATCGCGCGGATGTCCCGATAATCCGGATAGGGGCGGATCGACCGGGCCAGCACGGAGTGTCCGAGAAAGATCGCGCCGCCCTGCTTGACCCGCCGGGCGAGTGTCACGTCATCGATCAGCGCGCCCCTGATCGCAGCCAGGCCGCCGATCCGCTCCAGCGCTTCGCGCCGGATCAGCACCACGCCCCCTGCCGCCGCCGCCGTTGCCGAAAGCGGGTCGTTCACGCGGGCGAAGGGGTACAGCATTTGGAAAAAATATACGAAAGCCGGGATCAGCGCGCGTTCCGCCGCACTTTCGCAGTTCAGCCGCACCATTTCGGAAACCATGTCCAGCCGCGCCCCGCGCAACGGGGTTTCCAGCCGGGCCATCAGGGTCGAAAGATGGTTTGGATCATGGGCGATATCGGCATCGGTGAGCAGAACGACCGGCGCCTCACCGGCGTCGATCCCCTGGCCGAGTGCCCAGAGCTTGCCCGACCAGCCGGAGGGCTTGGCACGACCTTCGATGAGGACGAAACGGGGATCGCCTCGTGCGGCCTCCCGCGCGATTACAGCGGTTCCGTCGGTGCTGCCGTCATCGACGAGCAAGACCCGGAACGGACCGGGATAATCCTGGGCCAGCAGGGAGGTGATGACGGCCCCGATCGAGCCGGCTTCGTCGCGTGCGGGGATCAAGATGTCGACCGGTGGGCCAGAAGCGGCCAGGGCAGAAGCGGCCAGGGCAGAAACGGCCAGGGCAGCAACTGGCGGGGCAGGGACCAGTTCCGGGCGACTTTCCCAGAACCGGCCATGCAGCGCGTAGAGATAGACCCAGATCAGCAACGCAACGATCGTGAGGATCATGCCGTCTCCACCACGCGCGCCGCAATGCGATCCTGCGCGATCACCCCGCGGCGCACCAGATCGTCGATGGCATCACGCACAGCCACGGCGGCGGGACGCGGCGCGTAGCCCAGCGCGGCGATGGCCTTTGCCGAGGAAAAGAACATCAGGCGCCGGGCCATGCGCAGCATATCGCGGGTCATTAGCGGGTCCGTGCCGGTGCGCTTTGCCCAAAACTCCATCACGGCGGCGATGGGCATCAGCGGGGCGATCGGCAGTTTGACACGGGGTGGGGACCGTCCGGCCATCGTCGCGATCATGCCCACAATATCCGACAGCATCAGGTTCTCGCCGCCGAGAATATAGCTCTCACCGGTCCTGCCCTGCAGCAGGGCGAGAATGTGCCCCTCCGCGACATCATCGACATGCACGATGTTCATTCCGGTATCGACATAGGCCGGCATGCGCCCGCGTGCGGCATCGCGCACCATGCGACCGGTCGGCGTCGGTTTGAGATCCCCCGGCCCGATCGGTGTGGACGGGTTGACCAGCACGACGTCGAGGCCGCCGGCGGCAAGGTTTTTCACCGCGATCTCAGCGGCATATTTGGATTGCTTGTACGTGCCGACATGATCCGCTGCGACATGCGGTGTGGTTTCATCGGCGGGCGAGCCCTCCCGCGTCAGCCCCAGTGCCGCGACGCTGCTGGTATAGATCACCCGCTCGACGCCCGCTGCCTGTGCCGCCCGCAGCAGCGCGGTCGTGCCCCCGATATTGACCCGCTGCATCGCTGCCGGATCGGGGACGAACAGCCGGTAATCGGCGGCGACATGAAATACGAAGCGGCAGCCTTCGACCGCGCGCTCCAGCGAGTCGGGATCGGTCAGATCGCCCACGATACGTTCGCCCGGCAGTCCCGCCAGATTGGTCGGGTCACTGGTCCGCCGGTGCATCAGGCGCAGGGGAAAGCCGCGCCGCGCCAGCGCCCGCGCGACCGCTGCGCCGATGAAACCGGAAGCCCCGGTTACCAGGGTCGGTCGTGCGTCAGGAAGGATCGGGGCGGTCATCATCGGGTTCAGTCAGGATAAGGGGGAGTAACGGATTGCGCCACAGCGGTGGGCCCGGCGGTGGCATACCGAGAAACTCGGGCGACTGCAAAAAAGCCCGATCGCACCGATGTGATGCGGTATCATGGAAGGTTACATTTTGTTATGAGCGATCCGGTTCAAGGAGCTCATCTGGTGAAACTGCGTATGCGATCGTCCTCGGGGTGGATCGGGTGATCCGCCGTCTCGGCATCTGGCCCGCAGCCTTCGCGCTTGCCGGGCTCGCGCTGTTCACGATCACCATCGCCTGGCTGGGATGGGGCGGCATCGTGCACGCGCTGGAGCGGGTGAGCGCCTGGGGCTTCGCGCTCTATTTCGCGGTGCAGCTCGTGGTGATCGCCGGTCTGGCGGGTGCATGGCGGCTGTTGTTGCGCAGCGGGTCGGGCGGGCGGTTCTGGCTGCTGTACTGGGGGCGGATGGTGCGGGATTCGGCGGGCGAGTTCCTGCCGTTCTCCCATGTCGGCGGGTTCATCCTCGGTGGCCGGGCCATCGCCCTCGGCGGCGTGGCCTTTGCCGACGCCGCCGCCTCGACCCTTGCCGATGTGACCATCGAGTTCCTCGCCGAACTCATCTTCATCGCCACCGGGCTCGGATTGCTCGCGTTTCTGGCACCTCACAGCGATCTGCTTCGTCCGGTTGGTCTCGGTCTTGCCGTGGCTGTTCTCGGCGCGATCGGCTTTCTGCTCGTGCAGAAGGGCGGCGGGCGGCTGTTTCGCGGTCTCGCGATGCGGATTGCCGGGCGCTCGGCCGAGAGTGCATCGGTCAGGATGGAACGCCTCCAGGCCGCGCTCGATCAGATCTATGCGCGACCGGGGCGGATGCTGATGGCGGGCGCGCTCCATCTGCTCTGCTGGTTCGCGACCGGGGTTGCCTCCTATGTCGCGTTCCATGCCCTCGGCCAGAATATCTCCCCGATCGATGCTCTGGCGATCGAGGCCTTGCTGCATGCGATTTTGGCCGCCGGTTTTTTCATCCCCGGGCGCATCGGCGTGCAGGAAGCGGCCTACACGCTGCTCGGCGCGGTATTCGGTATTCCCCCCGATGTCGCGCTCTCGGTTTCACTGCTGCGCCGGGCGCGTGATCTGATTGTGGCGATTCCGGTATTGCTGATCTGGCAGGGGATCGAGGCACGCCGCCTGCAACCCGCGCCGGGCGACGCACCGTGACCGGTGGGTCCGCTCACCGCCCTTGCGCGGCGGTCGGCCCATTGGATATGAACGGAGTTTCCGCAGTCAGGGAGTTTGCGCCATGGGTTTGCTCGCCATCATCGTTCTCGGCCTGATCGCCGGCTGGATCGCAAGCCTGATCGTCGATAATGCCGGCAAGGGGCCGCTGGTCGACATGGTGCTCGGCATCATCGGCGCGCTGGTCGGCGGCGCGATCTTTTCGGCCCTGGGTGCGGCGCCGATTACCGGGTTCAATCTGTACAGCCTGTTCGTCGCGGTGATCGGCTCGGTCGTGGTGCTGGTGATCTATCACGCGATTTCCGGCCAGCGCCGGCTCTGATGCCGGGCGGTCGCCGCCCCTGATCGATTCTGTCGATCTGATCCCGCCCGCCCGATCAAGACGGATTACACGCAACTAAAAGTTGTGTTATATTCGCCTTATGACGAGACGGTTGCATAACGATTGCCCAGCGTCACCGCTCGGCCGGCTGCATCGGCTGGATGGTTTGCGCGGCCTGCTGGCGGTTTATGTCATGCTGGGGCATATCGCGCCGTTCATACCATGGCCGCCGTTGCTTGGCCGGATCGTCGAGGCTCTGGTCAGTCATGGCCTCGCCGGGGTCGATCTGTTTTTCGCGCTGTCCGGGCTGGTGATCGTGCAATCGATGTCGCGTTTCGAGGGGCGGGTCACGGCCTTCCTCGCCGCGCGGGCAAGACGGTTGCTGCCGGTCTATTTCGTCGTCCTGATCTTTGCGATCGTGGTCCTTGCCGGTCCGTCGCCGTTCGCCGTGATGCCATGGCTGCACCCCGGCGATCCGGCGCATCAGATCTGGCAAGCGGGACTGCCCCGCCCGCTATGGGTTCATGTCGCGGTGCACGCCACGTTGCTGCAAGGGATGATCCCGCAGGGCCTGCTGCCCGATGCCGAATTCGCTCTGCTCGGTCCGGCCTGGAGTCTTTCGACCGAATGGCAGTTCTACGTCGTGATCGCAGTACTCATGGCATGGGCCGGCGGGGATCGCCGGGGCTTGACGCGTCTGACCCTGCTGGGTCTCGCGGTTGCCGTGGTCAGCCGGTGTTATGCCGGTCTGGCCCCGTTCGGCTGGCAGTTTCCGCGCGCGTTCCTGCCCAACGAGGCGGCGTATTTCGCCATCGGCATCGCGGCCGCACGGATGTGGCGCGGGGGCGGTGTCGGGTTGATGGGGATGAGTGTGGTGATCGCGATGCTCCTTGGGGCGAGCCATGCCAGCGGGTTGGCGATGCTGGGCAAGGCGTTGCCCCCGCTGATCTGGGTCATCGCGATCGCCGCGCAACGCACGCCACGGTTCAGCCTCGTCCGGCCGGTCGCGTGGGTGCTCGATCATCCCGCGATGCTTTGGCTCGGCGCGATTTCATACCCGCTCTACCTCGTCAATGAACCGGTGGGCCGTGGGCTCGCCGTGGTTATCGGGCGGATGACGGCGTCCGACCCGGTGATGTTTTCGCTGCTATGGGGCCCGCTCACGCTGGCCATGTCGATCGGCGCGGCAGCGATATTGCACTACGCAATCGAAACGCGGTTCATGCGCCGACGGATGGCATCCGTCAGTCTGCCGGCAGCGGCGCCGGGAGCAGGGTCGTCGTCGTCGGGTCGGGTGGCGGGGTAATCCAGGCGAGGCTGCCGATAGTGCCACATTTGCGGCAACTGGCCTGCCATTCGGAGTGGACGGTTTCGCACGCGGCACACACCCACCGCGCAGCCGCGACGCCATTGGCTTTGGCGGCATGGCGCTGGGCTTCGCCGGCCAGATCCGCCGCGCGCGCCGTCTGCGCCAGCAAGGCTTCGCTCTCAGGATGGCCGGGATTGGCATTGGCGAGTTTTTGCGCCGCACGGGCACGGTCGAGCGGCAGCTTGATCGTCGAAAGATAAGCGGTCGCGAGGTCGGGATGAGGTGCGGCTTTCCAGCCCGCAACCAGCGCCCTCTGGGCCCGCCACAAATGCCCCGCCCGCTCGTGGGCTGCGTAGAGAGCGAGATAGGCCGGAGCCAGATTGGGCGCCGACCGTACAGCGTCCCGCGCCCAGTCGATTGCCAGTGGGCCGGATGTCGCCGTGCGTGAAGCCATGATGGCCAGAGCCGCCCGCGCCGGCTTGTCGGTCGCGAGCCGTGCGGCATCGGCGAAATTGCTCTGGCTGACCGCCAATTGCACCCGCTGATCCCGCAGCCAGACCGAATTGGGGTAGGCGGTTGCGGCCTGGCGCGCCTGCGCCTCGGCTTCGGCCAGTGCCGCGGCATTGCCGCTCAGTTGCGTCCGGTGATGGACCAGTCCGCGCCAGCCGAGGAATCCGGCGTCGCGATGCTGTGCCAGGGCGGCGAAATGAGCATCCGCCGCCTCATGATCGCCGGCCCGACGAGCCGATTCACCCGCCACGTATAAGGTGAGTGGCGCATCCGGCGCGTATTGCCGGGCGATCCGCGCATGATTGCCTGCGGTCCGGTCATCGCCCGCCGCCATCGCGGACAGGGCCCGCAACGAGGCGGCATCGGCATTGTTGCGCCGTGTAATCATCCGCCGCCGGGCGAGCCGCGCGGGCGAGCGGAGTAAAGCGCGGATGATGCCGACGATCAGCACACCGACGAAAACCACGATCGCCAGCAGCAGGATTGCAATCGGCGTCGAGGCGGTCGCGGCATAATGGCCGAAGTCGATCGTCACATGGCCGGGGAGTGTGGCAACGTACCAGACCAGCGCCAGGACGATGATCGCGACAAGGGCGAAACCGAACGCGCGAAGCATCAGCTATGCCCTGCCATGGTCGCCAGTGCCGCGCGGGCGGCAAGGAGATGATCGGCCCGCCGGGTCCACGGAGCCATCGCCGCCTTGGCCGGTGAAGGCAATTCTTTCAGTGCGGCAACGGCACCCCCGAGATCGTCATCGTCGAGATCGGTCTGAGCCTTTCCGAGCACCCCGGCGGCCCGGCTGCCCACCAGCACGTCGTGATCGTGCCGGATCGTCACGAGGCTTTCGATATGACCTTTGACATTACGCCAGAAACCGCCATGCGCGGTCACCTCGCCGCCGGCGCGTTCGGCCTTGCGTGCGTAAGCGGGAAACGAGGCTTTCAGCGCACCGATCGTGGGTGGACGCGCCGTCGCATAGCGCATCAGCGCGTCCGGCGCATTGGCAAGCGGACCGAGCGGGTCGCCGTTCTGCAGCGCAAGGCTCGCCTGTGCCAGCCGGGCCATGGTTTTGGCCTGATCGGCCAGCTTGGGCAGATCCGCCGCCTTGCTTTGCAGATCCGCCATGGCGGCGTGATCGGCGAGGGTCGTGGTCGAGAGGGCGGCGATGCTGGCCTGCATCGCGGTGATCTCCTTGGCCAGTTCGGGCGGCACGCTCGGCGCGGCGGGCGCCTGCGGCACGGCGGCGGGCGCGGGTTGCGCTGCCGGTGCTGCCTTGAGATGGTCGATTTTATCCTCCAGCGCCGCCATGCGCGATTTCAGCCGATCGACCCGCTGATCGACCTCGGCGATCCGTGCCGATTGCGCGGCCAATGCGGTGGAATCATCGTTGCGGGCAATCGTCCTGAACAGCCACGCCTCGCCCCCGGCCAGCAGGAGAAATGCAATGACGCCGATCAGCCCCAGTGACAATCTGCGGGTGCGCGCGGGTTCGGCCGCAGCGGTGCCGATCGGTTCGGGCCGGTCGGCCTCGGGCTCGACCGTCGATCCTGCGGACGCGGCAGCAGGGAGGGTGAAATTCGGTACGGGATCGGGGCTCGGATCGTGATCGGTCATGGCAGCAGCGATAGCATGTGATCCTGATCCGGTGAAACCGCGATGCGGATGGCTTCGAAACCGAGGCGGGCGAGGGGGGCTGCCGCCGCAGGGCTGATCGCGACCGCAATGGCGCGGTGCAAGGCCCGCGCCAGCCCGGCGCTTGTTACCAGCGACGCGAAACGCCGCGCGG
>Ga0315298_1001542_pt1 | contig 41754 bp, 45 predicted proteins | sample WHS_1_MG_FD_203077 | JGI IMG/M metagenome (GOLD analysis project Ga0315298, IMG submission 203077) | Extremophilic microbial mat communities from Washburn Hot Springs, YNP, Wyoming, USA - WHS_1_MG | ecosystem: Environmental > Aquatic > Thermal springs > Hot (42-90C) | place: USA: Wyoming... | reverse complement strand
AAAATCAAGCTGCTCAAGCGGCTCAGCTACGGCTTCCGAAATGTTCAAGTCTACATTCGCAAGATGTTACTGGGGTTCCTGCCACGCTCCTCAGAAATCCTCGCTCCACACTTATTGACATAGAGCCACACACACTTGACGAAGTTGCTGCGCTGGATTAATATCCGGATAATCAGATATCCGGATGTAGACACGGAGCATGAATGGTGAAAGCAGCCGTCAAGACCCAGGTAGGCACAGCAGAAGCCGCAGTGGCAGCCAAGTTTTTCCGTGGATTGGGAGATCCCACCCGCCTACGCATCGTCCAACTACTGTTGGAAGGCGAGAAGAACGTAGGTGAACTTGTGAGCTTGATCGGCGCACCGCAGGGTCGCGTGTCCACCCATTTGGCTTGCCTTCGCTGGTGTGGGTTCGTCTCAGCCCATAGGCAGGGCCGGAATGTCATCTATCGCTTGAGCGATCCGCGGGTTCGTGATCTGGTGATTCTGGCACAATCGATCATCATCGACAATGCCAAGGACATTGCCAGTTGTCGAATTATCAAGTAGCAATGTGATGGAGGCGCCATTGATGTCCACGAAAGTCAGTTCCAGAACGGAAACGACCCAAATTCCGATTGCGGGCATGACTTGAAGGTCATGTGCCGAGAGCCTGGAGAGTGCTCTACGCAAGACTAGCGGTGTGCTCAGAGCGGAGGTGGGGTACGAGAGCAGCACCGCTTTGGTAGACTATGTGCCCCACATTGTTTCAGCCGAGGCGCTGCGGACGGTGATCCGGGAAACGGGTTACGCTGTAGACCACGAGGAGGTCTTCCAGACAATTTCCACCCGAGGGGGCAGGCGCTGGGTACAAGCATTCATCGACCATGTGAACGAGGACCGGTGTACCGGCTGCGGTCGGTGCGTACGAGCCTGTGGGCAAGGAGTCTATGCCCTAGTTTCTACAGCAAACGGGAAGAAGGCGCAGGTGGTTAACGGCGACAACTGCCTCGGAGACTGTCACTGCCACAAGGCGTGTCGCTTTGGCGCCCTCGTCTGTATGCCCAGGCGACTGGTGGCCAGTTGAGAACTCTCCTCTGAGCGTCGGTTGCGGGCGTCATAAGAGCACTGGAGAAAGGGAGAGGCCAGGCGCTGCTCAGACAGTCGATCACAAAGCACCAACGGACCTGGGCGGCGCCTTTGCGTGGCGAGGTGCCATCGCTTTTTGTGTAGGAGAAGAGCGTATGTCAGCACAGAAACGAGAACGGTTCGACCTAGTTATCCTAGGCTCTGGCTCCACCGCTTTCGCCGCCGCGATTCGAGCCACAGAGCTCGGCAAGACGGCGGCGATGACAGAATCGAGGGTCTTGGGCGGCACCTGCGTGAACCGGGGCTGCCTTCCCTCCAAGAACCTCATCGAAGCGGCCCGCGTCTACTGGGAATCGCGTAACCCCCGTTTCCCCGGACTGAGGCCGGCGGCCATGGGCCTCAACTTTCAGGAACTCGTCGCGCAAAAAGATCAGATAGTCGTCGATTACCGGGCCAAAAAGTATGAGGCCATCGTCGATGCAGCACAACAAATCAAGGTGTTCAAGGGCCACGCCGCTTTCATCGACGACCACACCGCGGCCGTTGACGGGACTGTGTTGGAGGGCGGGAGTTTCCTCATCGCCACCGGGTCAAGACCAAGAGTGCCGAATATCCAGGGGCTCGCCCAGGTTCCTTATCTGACAAGTGACTTGCTGAGCAGCGGTGAGCCGATGGAACTCACCCAGATGCCTGAGTCGTTGCTGATCGTTGGTGCCGGGTACATTGCCTTGGAACTGGGCCAAATGTTCCACCGGATGGGAACCCGGGTGACCATTCTCGAACGAGGAGAGCGATTGCTGAAAGGGTATGAACCAGAGATTGGCGATACCCTGCAAACGATCCTTTCTGATGAGGGTCTAAGCATCCATCTTCGGGCAATGCCTATGACCGTGCGCGAGGAAAGAGGGCAAGTAGTGCTTACCGCGCGCATTGCCGAGCGGCAATACGAGCTAAGAGGCCAGAGACTGTTGGTAGTGACAGGACGGCAGCCTAACAGCGACCGACTCGGCCTAGAGAAGATAGGCGTGGCGCTCGATTCACAAGGCGCGGTGCGAGTGGACGAGGAACTCCGCACAGCAGTTCCGCACATCTTTGCGGCAGGGGACGTGATTGGCAGCGAAACAGGCAGCCAAATGGCGACACCGGTGGGTGCCCATGACGGTGCCTTAGCTGCCGACAACGCGCTCGCAAACAAACACCGCAAGGTAGACCACCGGATCATCCCGCGAGTCATCTTCACCGACCCCCCTGCGGCGGTGGTCGGGCTGAGCGATGAACAGGCCATCAGAGCCGGTTTTCACTGCAGTTGCAACTCTGTACCTATGACCGCCGTCCCCAGGGCCCAGGCAATACGTGACACCCGGGGCGTGGTCAAAATGGTCTTGGACATCGACACTAAGAGGGTGCTCGGCGTCTCGATGTTAGGGGTCAACGCCAGCGAAGTGATTCAAGAAGCGGCGATGGCCATGCGCTTCGGGGCCACGGTCCACGATCTTATCGACCAGATCCACATCTTCCCGACCATGGCCGAAGCGCTCAAAATCGTCGCCCTTTCGTTCTTCAAAGACGTGGAGAAGCTGTCGTGTTGCGCCGAATAGGCGGAACGTCCGGCAGTTGACATGTCACTAAAGAAGTGATATATTGATGGCCATGAATGCATCTTCAGGCAAGCACAACTCCCAATACCTCAGACCGCCCTCCGTGGATGGCACGCCAACAGTAGACGGCGATTTACTGTCCGTATTGGCGGCTATGGCCGACCCTATTCGGCTGCGGATCATCGCGCTTCTGCGGGAGCGCGAACGATGCATCTGCCACCTCACCGAAATGCTGGGGCGTAGTCAAGGCACCATCTCGCACCACATGGCGATCCTGAAGCGAGCCGGGCTGGTAAGGGAGCGGCGTGACCCCGATGACGCCCGTTGGACACACTATAGCTTGGATGAAACGGCTGCGGCCCGCACCAAAGCCGCAATCGGGGAACTGCTCGATACTTCCAACCTGGATCGCCGGCCTGCTTCCTGCCGGAATGGGACACCCGGCGGATCCATTAGCACCCTTTGAGGAGGAGAAGCGGATGGCAAAATCAGTGGCCCCGGCTCAAGGAGGCCTGGGCGGCAAGCTTTCGACGCTGGACCGTCTCTTACCGCTCTGGATCTTCATCGCCATGGCCTTGGGGCTTGGCTTGGGTAGGCTCTACCCGGACGTGGCGAAGCTCCTAGACGCATTGCGCATCGACACGGTCTCGCTACCTATTGCCCTGGGCTTGCTATGGATGATGTATCCGGTCCTGGCGAAGGTAAAGTACGAGGAGCTAGGCAAAGTGGCCACGGCCTGGCGCATGTTCGGGGTGTCGCTCATTCAGAACTGGATCGTCGGACCGATCCTCATGTTCGCGCTGGCTTGGCTGCTCTTGCCGGACCTACCGGAGTATCGCATCGGGTTGATTCTGGTGGGCCTTGCCCGCTGCATTGCCATGGTCCTAATTTGGAATATGCTCGCCCGCGGCGACAACGAGTATTGCGCGGTGCTGGTAGCTCTCAACTCGGTTTTCCAGCTCCTGTTCTATTCCTTCTATGCCTACCTGTTTGTTACAGTTCTGCCGGAATGGTTGGGCCTCGGTGCTGGACAGGCTGTGCACATCGAGTTCTGGGATATCGCCAAGTCAGTGTTGATCTTCCTGGGGATCCCACTGGCGGCCGGGATCATCACCCGCTACGTCGGGATCAAAAGCCGGGGCAAGACCTGGTACGAAGGCACTCTCATGCCGAAGCTAGGTCCGACAGCCCTGCTGGCCTTGCTTTTCACCATCGTCGTAATGTTCTCGATGAAGGGCGAGGTAATTCTGACTCTGCCGATGGACGTGGTGCGCATCGCCATCCCGCTCTTGGCCTACTTTGGGCTGATGTTCGCTGTATCCTTCTTCATGTCCTGGCGGCTGGGCTTCAAGTATGGCGAGACAGCCACGCTGTCCTTCACCGCAGCCTCGAACAACTTCGAGCTGGCGATCGCCGTGGCGGTCGGCGTTTTTGGCCTAGCCTCCGGGCAGGCCTTGGCCGCCGTGGTCGGACCCTTGATCGAGGTGCCGGTGCTGATCTCCTTGGTATATGTGTCACTGTGGCTGCAGCGAAGGCTCTTCAACGTCGACGGTACGGTCCGACGCGCCGTTGCCAGCGCGCCGGTGGATTCCGGGCTTTAGGTCAGCGTCGGGCAAAAAGCACGGCCGGGGGCCGGCTTTCAATGGTTAGAAAGGAGCAAACCACATGGTGGAACAGCAAAAGCAGAGGGAACCCGGCAGTTGGGAGAAGTGGGAAGCCATCTTCAGACGGCAGAGAGGGAGCTGCTGCGCTGGCAGTCCCCCGAAGTCGTCACCGGTGGAGGTCGCAAACACCAGTTCACCTGTTAGCGATCCGGCTACTGAGTCCGATTCCGAAGACGAGGAATGAAATGAACGGCAGGGAAAAAAACGCAAATGAGCGGAGCAAGCCAAGATGTCGTGATCGTGCGGATATTCGGGTCGGACCTGCCCATGGGCGGCTGTGGCTGTGGCCCCGGCTGCTGCGGATCGTCGAACGAGGACACCGGCTTGGTAGATAGTCGTTCTCTCAGGGAGCAGGCGAGAGATCTGGAAACCACTCTGGTGCGGTACTACGGCCCGGCCATGCGAGTAGAGTATATAGACATCTTTAGCAAGGAAATGGACGCCTTCCCTGAGGTAACCAAGCTGATCCTTGAACGCGGTCTGCCGCTGCCGCTGGTGACCATGAACGACGACCCCAAGCTTGCCGGGGGCTTGCCGCTCGATGAGATTTCGGCCGAACTGGAAGCCCTCGGGGTCGCGCCGGTAGTCGACGCTGAATAGGATCAAAAGAATGCGAATCGCCGTGTTCAGCGATGTACACGCCAATCTGCCTGCTTTGCACGCGGTGCTAGCGGATATCGACGCCCAGCAGATCGACCGAGTCTACTGTCTAGGCGATCTGGTCGGCTACGGGGCCTACCCGAACGAAGTGATCGAGTTGATCCGCGAGCGAGCCATCCCCACGATCATGGGCAACTACGACGAGGGCGTCGGGTTCGAGAAGGATGACTGCGGCTGTGCCTACCGCGACGCGGAGATGCGGCGATTAGGAGACATTTCGCTGGCCTGGACGAAGGAACATGTCGCGCCGGAGAACAAGGCCTTCCTGCGCTCGTTGCTCCCGCAGATCCGTCTGGAGGTTAACGGGAAACGGGTGCTAATGGTTCACGGCAGCCCGCGCAAGATCAACGAATACCTTTACGAAGACCGGGGGCAAGCCAGTCTGGAGCGAACCGCCAAGGGCGCTGATGCCGACGTCCTCGTCTTCGGGCACACTCATTTGCCTTATGTGAAGGAAGTGGCCGGCGTGCTCTTTGTCAACACGGGTAGCGCCGGCAAGCCCAAAGACAGAGACGTGAGGGCGGCCTACGCTGTGATTGATTTCGGCCAGGAGGTGGCCGTCGCCATCAGGCGCGTTGCCTATGATGTGCCTACCGCCGCGGCGGCCGTGAGAGCAAGCGGCTTGCCGCCTCATTTTGCGGAGTTGCTCGAGACAGGTCGCGGGTAGGATAGGAAATGTAGGGGATGGACCGGGGCGGACGGCGCCTGGGACCGCAAGCGACACCCGCCTAAGGCGGGCGGTCCCAGGTCGTTCTTCTTATCAGGCAAGCTGCCTGCGATCCCGGGATAAACGTCGCCAGGCTCGTTCTGGTTCAGCCCTCTCGTCACGGGTCTGGCCCCCGTTCAGGCGCCGATGTAGGCCTTCTTCACCAGGTCGTTACAGATCAGGTCCGAACAGAGGCCCTGCAAGACCAAGGCGCCGTTCTCCAGTACGTAGCCGCGATGTGAGATGTTGAGCGCCATGTTGGCGTTCTGCTCGGACAGAAGGACGGTAGTACCCCGCTCGGTGATCTCCTTGATGATCCCGGCGATCTTCTGGACCATCAATGGTGCCAACCCGAGCGACGGCTCATCCAACAGCAGCAGTTCCGGCTTCGACATCATCGCCCGGCCGATGGCCAGCATCTGCCGTTCTCCACCGCTGAGCGTGCCGGCCGCTTGGTCGCGCCTTTCCTTGAGAATTGGGAATAGCTCATACACCTCGTCCAGAGTCTTCTCGACGCCTTTGCGATCGTGCCGGCGAACGTATGCGCCCAGCATGAGATTCTTGTATACCGAAAGGGCGGGGAAAACATGATGCCCTTCTGGACAAAGGACCAATCCCATCGCCACTACCTTGTCCGGGGAAAGGCGATGGATTGGCTTCCCCTTGAATTCGATGGTTCCCTTCACGGGCTTGAGGACCCCGGCAATGGTGCGGAACAGCGTGGTCTTTCCCGCGCCATTACTTCCTAGCAGCGAGACAAATTCTCCCTTGTCGACCTCCATGCACACTTCCCGCACCACCTGAGAGGTGCCGAGAACCGTGCATACATTGTCCAGCTTAAGCAACGAATTCACCTCCCAAGTAGGCTTCGATCACCGCCTCGTCGTTGCTAATCTCCTCTGGGGTCCCCTCCGCGATCTTGGTCCCGTGATTCAGCACCACAATCCGATCGGCCAGCCCCATGACCATGCGCATCTTGTGCTCGATCAAGCAGACGGTGACCCCTGCTCCTTTGAGCTTGCGGATCAAATCCGTAATGCCCATGGTTTCGTCCATGTTGATCCCCCCCGTCGGCTCGTCCAGCATGATCAGTTTCGGATCGGTGGCCAAGGCAATGCCGATGGCCAAGCGTTTTTGCGCCTCCTGGGATAAGGTAGTGACAAGATCAAACGCCTGTTTGGTTAAGCCGACGAAATTGAGGATTTCCATCACTCTGGCTGCAGTCTCATCCCGGTCTTTCTTGTACCGAGGCGTATGCAACAGCGCATCCCAGAGCCCAGTCTTGGTGCGCACGCGATGGCCGATCGCCAGGTTATCCATTACTCTCAACTGATCGAACAGTGTAGTTGTCTGGAAAGTGCGGGCTATGCCTTTCTTTGCCACGCTGTGCGGTTTTTGCCTTGTAATATCCTCCCCTCGAAACCAGACCTTGCCCGACGTAGGAGGTAACATCCCCGAGATGAGGTTGAACATGGTCGATTTCCCCGACCCGTTGGGGCCGATGATTGCCAGGATCTCCCCCTCGGCAACTTCAAGATCGACCTGATTTACGGCCACGAGGCCCTCAAATTGCTTGGTCAGTTTCTGCACTTGCAACAGCACGTGCGGCACCTGCCTTTCTGAACTGATAGTAGTTCTGCACCCTCTGCTTCAAGTCGACCAAGCCACCCATCACGCCGCGGGGCCAGTAGATGATGACGATGATGAGCAAAGGTCCAAACACCAGGTTACGATACTCCGAGATGAACTGTAGGTTCTCCATAATCAGTGGCAAGGCAAAAGCACCCAAGATCGGGCCGGCCAGACTTGCCACCCCTCCGAGCAGTAGGTACAAGAGAAGGTAAAAGGTGATGTTGAAGTGCGCGGCGGACGGGCTGATGCTCCCAAGGATTACTGCGTACAGGCCCCCGGCGACCCCGACGATGAAATTGGAAATCGTCAGAGACAGTAGTTTGTTGCGGAAGGTGTTAATGCCCACGGCCGCAGCCAGAACTTCGTTGTTACGGATGGCCATGAACCCATAGCCGACCAGAGAGTAGACGATGCGATGCATGACGAACAGGGTGATCAAAAGTAAGACCAAGACCAGATAGTACTGGTTGATCTGGTTGGCGAAACTTATCCGGCCGATCCCAGGGATCGGGATCGCATTAGGATTAGGGATACCCAGCAGCCCAGTGAAGCCGCCGGTCAACTCCATCCAGTTTCCTGCGATAGTGTAAATGATCACCCCAAAACAAAGGGTACCAATGGCGAAGTAGTGGCCGCGCATACGCATGGAAGGCACCCCGATGATCAGGCCGACCAGCGCCGCTAACACCCCTGCCGTGGGAAGAGCCAGCCAAAAGGACATGTGCAACTTCAGGGTCAATAGGCCAACCGCATAAGCACCAACGCCGAAGTAGGCCCCATGGGCCAAAGAAGGTTGACCAGTGTAGCCAAGAATGAGATTCAGACTCAGCGTGGCAATGGACCAGACCAGGCTGATGATCACCACTTGAAACCAATAGCGGTTCGGGTGAGCTAGGGGAAGGGCCAGTGCCAGCACCAGGATCAGCAGATAGAGCCATTTCGAGCGCACAAAGCCCCAGATGCCCAATCAGTGCTCCTCCTTTCCGAACAGCCCAGTCGGTCGGATGGCCAGAACCAACACCAACGCGCCAAAAGCGTAAACGTCCTTATACGCCGCAGAGAGGTATCCTCCGCCAAGGCTTTCGACCATGCCTAGCACGTAGGCGCCTGCGATAGCTCCTGGAATACTACCGACACCTCCCAGGATGATGATCGCGAAGGCCTTCATCACCGGGAGAGCACCCATGCCAGGGGCGATCATAAAGATCGGCGCAATCAGCGATGCCGCTGCTGCGGCCAAGGCGCCGGCAATGGCAAAAGTCACAGAGGACACGCGGTTAACGTTGATCCCAACCAGAGCCGCTCCCTCACGGTCTTGAGCAGTGGCCTCGATCGTGGCGCCCATGGTTGTCCTCTTGATGAACAATTGCAGAAGGCCGATCAGGACCACCGCCGCTACCACCACGATCAGTCGTTGTTGAGTAGTGGAGATGCCGAACAGATCAACCGCTCCGGGATAAGGATTCGGGATCCGCTGACCTCTCGGCCCCCAAACGACGATGACGAAGGTCTCCAGAAAGAGCATCAAGCCTACCGCAGCAATGAAAGGATTGATCGGCGACTGGTCTCTCAGAGGCCGAAAGACGAATTTCTCGATGAACACGCCCACGATTGCCAACGTGACCATCGACACTAGCACAGCCGGCCAGAAACCGATACTGTAGTTGACGATCAGGGTGAAGGTGATGTATGCGGCGAGCATGTAGAGGTCGCCGTGCGCGAAGTTAGATACGTTGAGGATACCTAGAACGAGAGTAAGTCCCAACGCTACCAAAGCATAGGTGCTTCCCAGCATAATGCCGTTGAACACCTGTTGAAAGAAAAGCTCCATGGGCAAGAGACCTCCGTAGTGCTGTGTTTGGTCAACCCTGGTAGAGAATCGCTGCTGTTCCACGTGTAAGTCGTTGGGGTCGTCTTTGACACTTACGAATAACACTGAGGGGTGGCACGACGATCATTGAGCCCTGTGCATGTCAACAAGTCGTCTGGAGCCTTATCAACAGGAACAGCACCCGTTCGGCCGGGCGCATTGTCACGCCATCTCAAGCGCCATGATACTACAAGCTCTTGTTCCACGTCAATGCGACCGGTAGAGTAGGCAATGACCCCCACCTTACGGGAAGGTGGGGGTCGCTCCCCTCTGGATCGACTAGTTGAGTTTTAGCCAGGTGATCAGAGATTGATCTTGCAGCGACTGCTTCTTCACGGCGTCAAATTCCGCCTGGGTTTTGGCCCACCAGACATAGTATTCTGGCGTCGTGTACTTGCCGTTCTTGATCTCCTGAACGCCCGACATCACTAGTTGAGCGCCTTCGGCACTCAGGCCGTAGTACTCGGACGGCCACTTCGCTCCCACGAGTGGGTACACCTGCGGGAAGGCGGTACGGATCGCCTTAGGATCATCTGCGTTCCCCGCCTTCTGCATTGCCAGCGCTAGAGCCCACATGGCACTGTAGTTGTGCACTGCTTCCCAAGTGCTCAGGACCTTGTACTTGTCCTCATAGCGCTTGCGCCATGCGGGGGCACCGCCGGTGTTCGCCTCAGTGATCACAGGTACGCCCACCGTATTCTCCAGCAGGCTGAAGCCTTTCAGGTTTTTGACCAAGACGTCCATCTTCGCCTGGTCAATGAGCATGATCGGCCCTTTATAACCCAGACCCCGAGCTTGCTCGACCACTAAAGCGGTGGGATCCGAGGGACCGCCGATGAGTAGAAAATCGGGGCTGGTGGCCAGAGCCGCGCTAAGCTGTGCCGAAAAATCGGTTTCAGTGTAGTAGTTAGCAGGCTTGTCGGCCGTGATCGTCCCCCCCGCAGCCTCAAACTCGGTCTTGAACGCCTTGCGCCAGTCGTCGCCGTAGGCGCCCAGCGTGATGACCATCGCCGCCTTCTTCCAGCCGTTGGCGATGGCCTTCTGCGTGTACAACTTCACCGCATTCATGAAAGTAGGTGGGATCATCACTACCAGCTTGTTGCCCATCTCCACGGTTGCCGGTGTGCTGGTATAGGCCATCATGATGAATTCTTGTCCCGGTTCCTCATTGATCTTCATTGTCGGAGCGATTTCATTGAAAACCGGGTTGAAGATGGCAATGGCATTGTTCTGGCTCTTCAGCCTTCTGGAGTTGTTGACGGCCAAATCTGGAGTGGCCTGATCGTCCAGCGGCACCAGCTTAAACTTCACCTGGTACTTGCCGGCGACAACACCGCCTTCCGCGTTGATCTCGTTCACCGCCATGTCGAGTCCGTTGAGGCAATCTTTGCCGTACTCCGCGGCCACGCCACTCAAGGGGCCACTAAAGCCGATGGTCACTTCCTTAGGCGTTAGGGCGGCCGCCTGAGTAGGCGCTCCCGCCGCTGGGCTCGCCGTCGTACCCGCCGCTTTCGACGTCGCCGTCGGAGATGACCCCGTCTGCTCTACACAAGCAGACAGGGGCAACATTCCAACAACCAGTGCAGCCAAGATCGCCAGAGCCATAAACAGGCTTCGCCTGTTACTCCTGTTGCCTACCATTCCTTTTCCTTTCTCCTCAGCGATTTATGAGACGGCTCTACGCCGTTCTCGGATGGTTTGTTCGCCAAGACCCGCGCGTCCCACCTACCAAGTTGATTGCTCGCGCCTGTGCCTACCACCTCCTTCGGTCGGCGACGTCCGATTCCTTTCATCTCATCGCCGCTCACGCTGGCACGCAACGCGTTCTCTTGTACCAGGCTGAAGCCAACCGCACCCGGCCTTGTCGGGTGCCAACTTCCTCTGGCCTAGGAAGGAAGCTAGGCGCCTGATTCAGGACCCTAGGCGTTAGTCCAATGCCGGAGGCCATGCCACTGCGGCTCCAACAGCATTATCGGTACAAGGAAGAACGGTTTTCTGCGCTTCAGTGTGCTAGAAACCCTAAATGCGGAGCACCTGTGATCGTCGCCGACCTATGTCTAGCCTGCAAGAAATCGCGCGGTCTTCGCCGCCGCACACCGATCGTCAGGTGTTACTTGGAGGTCTTCGCTGACTCTTGTCCAGCGTGGAGGGGTGATCTCGGTCATCATCGACCCGGGCGTAACTCGGGTCCTACGGCCACCACTGCGTCACTCACGCGCGGGATCATACTACAATCGACCAGCCAAGTCAATAGCAACTCTCAACAGAATCGATAGTTTATCGACGATTACAGAGACTTGCGGTACCGAGTCATTCGTCATTCCAGTGAAAGCTGGGATCTATATTGGACTGAGAGGCCTATCCGGCCTTGCGCAAAAACAGAGCCATCCGCACATTTCCGCAATCCTGTATCAAGAACCACAGAACCCTTGGGCGACAGTATCCCTAATCCGTGAGAGAAGCAGGCCAAGGAGGAAGCTCAGCGGCAGGGATTCTTATCCTTCATCTCTATACTCAAGAGTGTGGAAGGAGCGGTGAGAGGAGCGATAGGGTCACCGGCTGAAGAACCTCGAAAGGAGGACCGATGACACTACCGCGCTGGCCGTTTCTGAAGGCCCCGGAGAAGCCGTCCTCTAAGCAGCAGGTGCAACTGGACTCGCTCCTTCAGCGCTTCCTAGCCATCTCGGAGCACCATTGGCTCAAGGAGCGGCTGCGGCCCCTGTATCGTTGCACTACCCGCACCGCAGGGGAAATCCTCTTCGCCAGTATGCTGCTGGCGATGGAGGCGAGCGAGGATGTGCCAGTACTGCTATGGGCTCGCACCTTCCCAAGCTGGCATTGAGAGATTCTGGCCTACTTCACTTACCGGATCATCAGCGGGTACACGGCGGGGTGCTATCCAAGATCAAGCTGCTCAAGCGGCTGAGTTATGGGTTCCGAGAAGTCCAGGTCTGCCTACGCGAGATGCTCCCGTGTTTCCTGACATGCGCCCCAAAACCATTGCTCCACACGTATCGACATAGAGCCGCCGGCCTGATGGCCGGCAGCAGACAGCCTTCGAGTTCATCCAGCGGTGATGGTCACCACATCCTCGTCAAACGTATGCTATAATACCGCTTGCAGGCAGCCTTTCGGCCATAGTGTAGCAAGAACTGCTTTTGCTTTCACCACCGCCGTACAAGAGAAGGCTGTCTTGACGCAACGTAAACAACCGCCAGGCTGAAGTGTTAATTGGTCACTGAGAACCAACCATTACTCAAAAGGAGACATTGATGCCCGAAGCAAGAAGCGAGTCCATGCGCGCCTCGCTGCCAGCGGCTTCTATTGACAAGGAATTGGATGACCTCCTCACTGGTATCTTGAACAGGGATTCCAGCGAAGACGAACCAGAACCGGGGTCGCAGAGGGTTGGTCAGGAGCGCCACTCACGCCATCGCGTCGTTATTACCGGGATGGGAGCCGTTACCCCTCTCGGCCTCACCGCCGACGAGTTTTGGAGCGGGCTGGTGGCCGGCCGTTCGGGCATCGCTCGTATGACGCTGTGTGACCCGACAGGTTATCCTTGCCAGGTTGCCGGCGAAGTGAAGGGCTTTGACCCTCGCAACTACATGGATCACAAGGAAGCGCGGCGAATGGGGCGCTTCAGCCAATTGGGCGTAGCCGCAGCTAGGATGGCAATCCAGCACGCCGGGCTTTGTCTCGGCCGCGAAGACTTGGAGCGTGTTGGCGTGCTCATCGGGAATGGCAACGGCGGTTTTCCTAACATCGAGCATGAGATGCGCACCTTGGTAGCCAGGGGTGGGATGAAGATAAACCCCTTCTTCATGCCGTTGATCCTTCCCAACATGGCAGCTTCGCAGATCAGCCTGACTTTTGGGATCCGCGGTTACACAAACACAGTGGTTACTGCGTGCGCGGCCGGCACTCAAGCCATTGGCGAAGCAGCGGAGGTTATCCGCCGGGGGAGCGCCGATGTGATGGTGGCGGGCGGGACGGAGGCCGGGATCAGCGAGATGGGCCTAGCAGGCTTCTGCGTGATGAAGGCGATGAGCACTAGCAATGGAGAACCGACAAAGGCCAGCCGACCGTTTGATGCCAAACGTGACGGCTTCGTGCCTGCCGAGGGTGCAGCAATCCTTATCCTAGAGAGCCTGGAGCATGCTCGGCGGCGGGGAGCGCGCATCGTCGCCGAGGTCGCAGGGTATGCGGCTTCATCCGATGCCTACCATATCGTCGCTCCGGATCCCGAGGGTGCCGGCGCGGCTAGGGCGATGCGCTGGGCGCTTGAAGATGCCTGCATCTCCACAGAGGAGATCGACTACATTAACGCTCATGGCACATCGACGCCCCTCAACGACGCCGTTGAGACGCTGGCGATCAAGCGGGTATTTGGCGAGCGCGCGTATCGAATCCCAATCAGCTCGACGAAATCAATGATCGGTCACCTTCTCGGTGCCGCGGGAGCGGTGGAAGCCATCGCCTGCCTCAAGTCCATTGAGACCAATACCGTGCATCCGACGATCAACCAAGAATTCCGCGATCCGGAGTGCGATCTCGACTATGTTCCCAATGTGGCTCGTGAGATGAGAGTAGATGTAGTTCTTTCTAACAACTTCGGGTTCGGTGGGCAAAATGCTTGCATAGTCTTCAAGCGGTACGAGGAGCGATGAGCAAGAACGGAATGAAGAAGCAACCAACCTTTCACGGATGCTTTGTCTGTGGCAAGGGCAATCCTTTTGGCTTGCAGGTGGAGTTTCACGCCGATGGCGACAAGGTGTACACGGAGTTCCGGGCGGAAGAGCGGCACGTGGGATGGCCAGGCTTCCTGCATGGAGGAATCCTCTATTCCCTGCTGGACGAGACCGTCGGTCGAGCCGCGATGATGCGTGACATGTGGGTAATGACTGGGCGGATGGAGGTACGCTACTATAACCCGGTGCCCATTGGCGAGCGTTTGACGATCACCGGCGAGGTGGTGAAGGAACGCCGCACCGCGATGGAACTCAAGGGCGAGGCCCGTCTTTCCGACGGCCGGCTGGCAGCGCAGGCTAACGGGCTCTTCATGAAGGTGTCCGACGAAATGCGCCGTGACGTCGAGAAGGTGTTGACCTGGGACTGAGTGCCAGCACCAAACCATGGGGCGCGGGCTTGTCCCCCGCGCTACAGATGCCGTGCAGACAAGCTTCATTTGGAGTGTGGCGATGCAGCAGGACCTAATGTCGGTGAAAGTGAGGGTCGAGGAGCTACGCCAGGCGATCAACTACCACAACTATCGCTATCACGTTCTTGATTCGCCGGAAATCTCGGATGGCGAGTACGACAACCTGATGCGGGAACTTCTAGCCCTCGAGGCACAGCACCCAGAGCTAGCCTCGCCGGATTCGCCGACACAGCGGGTTGGCGCCAGGCCTCTGGATTCCTTCGGCGTGGTACTTCATGCCGTGCCGATGCTCAGCCTGGGGAACGTCTTCTCGGCCGAGGCATTGCTCGCCTGGCTGAAGCGCATCAAGAGTCTGGTGGGGCGCGAGGAGGTCGCCCTTATCGCTGAGCCAAAGATCGATGGCCTCGCGGTTTCGTTGACCTACGCGGAGGGACGATTCGTGACGGGCGCCACCCGTGGCGATGGATTTCAGGGGGAGGACATTACCCAGAATCTGCGCACCGTCCGTGCTGTGCCGTTAACAGTGCCAAGTTGGGCTCCTCGCCGGTTTGAGGCACGTGGGGAGGTCTTCCTTTCTAAGGCCGGTTTCGCCAAGGTCAATGAGGAACGGCTGGCGCAGGGTCAACCACTCTTCGCTAATCCTCGCAATGCTGCCGCCGGCTCGGTCCGGCAACTGGACCCCCGGATCACCGCCCGGAGGCCGCTTGATGTCTTCCTCTACCATCTGGTCGTTCACGACGGGGAAGCCCCGGCTTCACAGCGGGAAGCTCTCGAGATGCTTGCCAAGATGGGTTTCAAGGTCAACCCAGAGAACGCCCGCTTCGAAGATGTCGAGGCGCTGTTGAAGCACTGCCGTGAATGGGAAACGCGACGAGAGTCGCTCGACTACGAGATAGACGGGATTGTGATCAAGGTCGACGATGTGACACTGCAACATGAGCTTGGAGAGGTGGGACGGGAGCCGCGCTGGGCCGTGGCCTTCAAGTTTCCGCCGACGCAGGCGACAACGAGGCTGCTGGATATCGGCATCAACGTTGGCCGAACAGGTAGCCTAAATCCTTACGCCATTCTGGAGCCTGTGCGCCTGGCCGGCGTCACGATCAAGCTCGCTAGCTTGCACAATGAGCAAGACATCCAGCGCAAAGACATCCGCATCGGGGACACCGTGCTAATCCAGCGTGCCGGAGAGGTCATCCCGCAGGTGGTAGGGCCGGTGCTGAGCAAGCGCACCGGTGGGGAGAGAATCTTCCGATTGCCGGATCATTGTCCAGTGTGCGGAGCACCGGTGGTCAGACCGCAGGGCGAGGCGATGGCACGTTGCACTGGTGTGAGCTGTCCTGCGCAGCTCTGTGAGTTGCTCAAGCACTTTGTCTCCAGACCGGCAATGGACATCAAGGGCATTGGCGAGGCGATGTGTGTCACCCTGCAAGAGGCCGGGCTGGTGCACGATGTGGGCGACCTCTACACCCTGAAGGCGGAGACCCTGGCCACGCTCGACAACGTCGGCGAAAAGACCATTCAGAACATGCTGGAGAGCATCGACGAGAGCAAGCAACGACCGTTCCCGCGCGTGCTTTTTGCTCTGGGCATCCGCTATGTCGGGGAGCAGACTGCGGCGGTTCTCGCCCAGGCCTTTGGCAACATGGATCGGCTGAGGGATGCCAGTGAAGAGGAGTTGATCACGGTCCCTGGCATCGGCCCCAAGGTGGCGGCGAGCGTGCATTCCTTCTTTGCCTCGGAAGGTAACCGGCAAGTGGTGGAGAAGCTGAGGGCCGCTGGGCTTCAGTTCTCCAATCATAATGAAGAGACTAGCGCTCTGCCTCTGGCTGGTCTCGAATTTGTCCTTACCGGCCGCCTGCAAGCGCTTACCCGACCCCAGGCCGAAGCGCGCATTAGGTCCCTCGGCGGCACTACCGGCGACAATGTCACCCGGAAGACCAGCTACGTCGTGGTTGGAACCGATCCAGGGTCTAAGCTTCGGAAGGCGCAGGCGCTCGGAATCAAGCAGCTTACAGAAGAAGAGTTCCTATCGCTTCTCGATGGAACTGAGGGACACTAGAAACTGCCCGTCCTTGTCAGTTATGGGGGACCGAGCACTCGTCCTAGCTTTCAGCACGGCAGGCTCCTGATAAACGGATGGCTACTTAGGGCTCAAGATCGAGGATCAAGTAGCAGAACCTGGGTAACCTCTGGCAGCGAGGACTTGGTGACTGTCAGCTTGGGTTGGCTAGTGGTCTCTTTGACGCCCATTTCCTTTAGGAACTTGTCAAGCGGATCGAGGTCCAGCCTTGCGGTCCCGCTGGTCCGATAGTGCATGGGTATGACGATCTTCGGCTCGATCAGGCTGATGGTTTCGGAGGCCTCGGTAGCGTTGATCGTATTCGCGCCGCCGACTGGGATCAGTAGGACATCTACGTTGCCCATTTCCTCTGTTTGTTCGCTGGTCGGGACGTGTCCCAAGTCTCCAAGATGACACACGACCACGTCTTCCATCTCGATAAGGTAGGCGACATTACGACCCCGCTTCTTGCCCCCTTCTGCATCATGGTAGGTGGCAATACCAGTGATCAACACTCCCGCGACTTCATACTCGCCAGGTGCTCTAATGATCTTCGGCGTCCCGTTGACAGCATCAGCGAAATGGTGTCCGGGATGAGAGTGGCTAACCGTGACGATGTTGGCACTCGGTCTTCCCAGGGAGTACCCAAGGTGTTTTCCAAAAGGGTCGGTGAGAACTGTGGCATCCCGCCCCTTCAATCGGAAGCAGGCGTGCCCTAGCCAGGTTATTTCCACGATCTACTCCAGAAAGCGAATTGGGTCTCTTCGAACTCGCGTCACTCTGACACCTTATTATAACACGAAACCCCCGTTCCTTCCGGCATGGCATGGCTCTTGCATGGTTATTTGAGCATTTGCCATCGTAAGGAGGATCGCTGTGAAGCTTTGCTTTGGCGAAAACGTCGTTTCTCAAGAAGGAACACGCCTTGGAGCGTTGATCAGAGTTAGATTGGCACGCGAGAGCAGGGAGGTTGTGGGCATCGTTGTCGACCAGAGCGACCAACTGCCAGTGAGGACCTTTATTCCGGTTGACATGATCGAGGGCGAGACGAATCAGCAACTGACCCTCCTAATATCGACCCAGGAAGCGAAGCAGATAGCTACCAGCCAACCCGGGCCCACGCCACTCGTTGAAGAAACGGCAGTGGGACCGTCTGCACCAGTGCCCGGAACACCCGAGACGGGAGGGGTCCCCGCCGTCGCTCACCACCAACTGGATCTTACTGATCAAGTCGCTGCGCATTGTGTCGATGGCGTGACCGGCAGACTAAGCTGCTTGCTTACTGACCCATATACAAACGCGATTACTTCGGTGTTGTTCAAGGGCATCCAAGGGACCGACAAGACGGTCGAGGTCCCCGCAACGTGGGTTGTTGACATCAACGAGACGGTCATCGGACTAAGTTGTACGAAAGACCAGTTGCTCAATCTGCCTGAACCGGCCCCGGGCTTCTACATTCCGGTCGAAGGCCCGGAAGGACCTGAAGAGCGCGCGCAGGGCTAGGCTGTGGCATTATCGGATAGGGCAACGGACAGACGTATCCTGTCTGGCCATCGGCGATCGGCCGGCAGCGTTCCAGACCCATGCGCTTGGCGCGACCATTGTAGGTGAAAACGGCTGACACCAGTTCTCAGGCTCGATGCATCAGCCGGTTTCCATTCTCACGGTAGCCTGGCTCAACGGCTTGGCGCAAGAGTGGCCGCTAGTGGTTGGCCGCCGATTGCCTTATCTGCTGCCCCGGTCCGTTGTGTCGCCCTTTGCTTCCTCGAGCTTCTTGAGCACATCTTCAGCCTGGCGTGTCAGCCTGTAGCAAGCGACCTGAAGCCGAGCCGTGAAGGCTTGCACCGATTCACCGCCAGTCACATGTAGCGGAGCGCCAAAGGCGATGACGAGCGGTACTCGCTTTATCGACACCGGGATGCCAGCGATCACCGTGCCATGGAACTCCTCGACAAATGGCGGGACAGCCTTTTCGGTACCTGCCAGTCCGAAAGGGACAACTGTGGCATGCAGGCTAGCGGCCAATCGCGCGGCACCTGGGCGAAAGCGGGCCGACGGATCGTTGTCGCGTTCCTGCTGGGGGCGGACGTGATGTCCTTGGGGGAAGATCAGGAGAGCGTTGCCTGCCTGCATCAGGCGACTGATCTCGCGAAGACTCCTTTCGCCATCACCCTCGCCCTTGCGGCGAATGGGGTATAAACCGAAGGCTAGGACGGCATAGTGGGCGAACAGGCCGGCAGTGATGAAGCCGTACACCGACGTGGCAACGAGTAGTCTATTGGCGAAGCGTCTAGCCGCCGTCTGTTGTAGCGCGTTTCGCACCAAGGGCATATCGACAAAGCTGTGATGCGTACCGGCGAAGATCAAAGGTGGCTGCAAGTTCTCTAGGTGCTCCTTGCCAAGGACCACCGTGTGGGTAATGAACAGCCTGTAGAGTAAGTAGAAAGGGAAGCCGAGAAAGCGGAAGAGCCGGCCCCAGGTGTATACCCAGGTGGGCGGAGTCTTCACCGATTGCCGCCGTGCCAGGTATCTTCTTTCTCTGGCAGTCTCTCTCCGTTTCTCGACCATCTTCGGACGCTCAGCCAAGTAGCTACTGGCAGGCAGCGATCAGTGTCGAGGTACAAGCCTCGTCTCGGGTTCCCCACACGGCCGATCGCTGATCGCTTGCTGCAACGCCCCTAGAGACACCGGGCAAGGCGCCGGCCGACCGGGCGTTACTACGGTTGGGAGAGGTCGGATCTGACATCTCGCCCTCAAGTGAATGGCCTGATTAAGTTAATCCAGGTCTTCTCGTCCACGTCTTCCCTGGCTACATAGCAGGAGCCTTGAGGCACGCTCTGAGCCTCTTGCGCCGTGAGCGGGCCAAGCTCGGGGTGGGAGATGTCAAAGTATACCCCTCCGACGCTGAGAGGCGTCCCTTCAGTGCAGTAGCTAATGCGACGCAGTTCATCGTCGGTGAAACGTTCTAGCCATTGGAAACGACGGAGGTACTCCAACGCTGCTCGCGCCGGCTCACCTCTTTCCTCAGCCTGGCCCGGGTATAGATCAGTATTCTCCATGTCTCTTTTCCTCTCTACTGTCAATACTTATCTCTTTCAACGCTTGCGCTAGGCTGCTGCTTTACCATGCCGATGCAGTTCGGCCAAACGCTCGAACAGTCTCCTCTCTTCTGGCGAAAGCCTGGTGGGCAAGACCACCTGAACCTGCGCGAAGAGATCCCCTTTTCGCTGAGGGTTATCGACGTGTGGCATACCCTGGCCACGGAGACGGAAAGTCTGGTTGTTCTGCGTCTCTGGTGGGATCTTCAGGGCTAGCCTAGTGCCCGCGGGGGTGGGGACGGTGACCTCGCCGCCGAGGATTGCCTTGTCGAGAGGAACTGGCACCTTGACATACACGTCACTGTTCCGTCGCTCAAACCGTGGGTGTGGCAACTCGCGTATCTGGAGGTAAAGGTCGCCCGGTGGTCCCCCCGCTATCCCAGGCGCTCCCTTCCCTGCCACGCGCACGCGTGATCCTTCGCCGACGCCGGGAGGGATCGTCACTTCGAAGCGATGCGTCTGTCCCTTTTCGTCGGTGAACTCCACTACCCGCTGTGTTCCGTTGTAGGCCTCTTCCAAGGTGATCTCGACCAGCTGCTCGATGTCTTCTCCTTTTCGCGGCCCCCGACGAGGGCGGAAGCCCGACCGGCGCCCGCCGAGCCCAGCGTCGGGACCGAAGAAGGTCTGGAAGAAATCAGAGAATATGCCGCCTTCAAAAGGACTAGTGAAGTCCTCAGGCGTCGTCGTGTAGTACTCATAATGGGTGCCACCACCCTGCGTTCCACGCTGATAGGCACCCCAATCGAAGGGCCTGCCGGTTGCTTCTCCCCCCGCGCGTTCCCATCGCTGAAACTCGTCCCACCGGGGTCCGAGTTCGTCATATTTCTTACGCTTTTCGGGATCAGAAAGCACCTGGTATGCCTCATTGATCTCTTTGAACTTGGCTTCGGCAGTGCTATCACCGGGATTAATGTCCGGGTGGTACTTCCGAGCCAAACGACGAAAAGCGTCTCTGATCTCCTTCTCGCTCGCCGATCTGTTTACGCCAAGTGTCTTGTAGTAGTCCTTGTACTCCACACGATGCCTACTTAGACCTCGCGGTACTCGCCTTCGACTGTGCCCCCAGGCGATTCAAACGGTTGCTCCCCGCCAGGCGGTGGTGGTTGCGATACCCCTTGACCGTAGACCGCTGATCCAACCTTTTGCAGGGTGGCAGAGAGATCATCTGTTGCCCTGCGGATGTAGTCTACGTCCTGACCTTGCAGGGCGGAGCGTAGAGCCGCAATCTTGCCTTCCACCTCATTACGAAGGTCTGGAGGGATCCGATCGCCGTGCTCGCGCAAGGTGCGCTCGGCGCTATAGGCAAGACTATCCGCCTGATTTCGCGTGTCGATGGCTTGCCGTCGCCGCCGGTCCTCTTCGGCGTGTATCTCCGCCTCACGGACCAGTCGATCGATCTCGTCCTTAGACAGGCCGCTTGAGGCCGTGATGGTGATCTTCTGCTGGCGGCCAGTGGCCTTGTCTCGCGCTGTGACGTTCAAGATACCATTGGCATCGATATCAAAGGTAACGTCAATCTGCGGTGTGCCGCGGGGTGCTGGTAAGATACCATCTAGGATGAAGCGTCCAATGGTCTTATTCTCCGCAGCCAGGGGTCGCTCACCTTGCAACACGTGGATCTCGACGCTGGTCTGGTTGTCGGCCGCAGTGGTGAAGGTTTCCGTCTTCGACGTTGGAATGGTCGTGTTTCGCGGGATCAGTGCCGTCGTCACGCCGCCCAGCGTCTCAATGCCGAGGGTCAACGGGGTGACGTCCAATAGGAGAACGTCCCTGACCTCTCCACCTAAGACACCGGCCTGGATAGCCGCTCCGACGGCTACAACCTCGTCAGGATTGACGCCTTTGTGCGGCTCTTTCCCGAAGAGGTCTCGCACCTTCTGCACAACCAATGGCATCCGGGTTTGCCCGCCGACCAGCACCACCTCGTCGATGTCTCGGGCAGTGACACCGGCGTCTTTCATAGCTTGCTGGCACGGTCCTACTGTCTTGTCTACGAGATCTTGGACCAGTTGCTCGAGCTTGGCCCGCGTCAGCGTCAAGGTCAGATGTTTTGGCCCCGTCGCGTCGGCGGTGATGAAGGGAAGGTTGATGTCCGTCTGCATTACGCTCGAAAGTTCGATCTTGGCCTTCTCCGCCGCCTCTTTTAGTCGCTGCATGGCCATGCGGTCCTGCCGTAGGTCGATGCCCTGGTCGCGTTTGAACTCGTTGGCCACCCACTCGATGATCCGCTGGTCAAAGTCGTCGCCGCCGAGGTGGGTATCGCCGTTGGTGGCCTTCACCTCGAAGACTCCTTCACCAAGTTGGAGGATCGAGATGTCGAAGGTGCCACCGCCAAGGTCGTAGACAGCGATGATCTGGTCTGCCTTCTTGTCCAAGCCGTAAGCCAGCGAGGCGGCTGTGGGCTCGTTGATGATCCGCAGTACCTCAAGCCCGGCAATGGTGCCAGCGTCTTTGGTCGCCGCGCGCTGGCTGTCGTTGAAATAGGCAGGAACGGTGATCACCGCCTGAGTGATGCGCTCCCCCAGCTTTGCCTCGGCGTCGGTCTTCATCTTTTGCAAGATCATTGCCGACACTTCCGGAGGGCTGTATTGCCGGCCGCCCATGACCACTCGTACGTCGCCGTTCGGCGCCTGGGTAATCTTGTAGGGCACCATCTTGATGGTGCGCTGCACTTCGGGATCGCTGAACTTGCGCCCCATCAGCCTCTTAATGGAATAGATCGTGTTTTCGGGATTGGTAATGGCCTGGCGTTTGGCCACCTGGCCAACCAAGCGTTCCCCAGTCTTTGTAATCGCCACCACCGAGGCCGTTAGCCGGTTTCCTTCCGCGTTTTCCAGCACAGTTGGTTCTCCGGCTTCCATGACTGCCATTACTGAGTTGGTTGTTCCCAGGTCAATACCCAGTACTTTGGGCATATCCACGCCTCCTTGTCACGCTATAGCCACATCGGTCTCGAGCCGAACCAGCGCCTCTTCTCCGGCTAGATGCCGTCTCGTTCAATTCGCGAAAGGAACAGTCCAATGACCGGTGAAGCACAAGACAGCCCGAGCCGTGGCCGAAAGCTTTCCCCCGCAACAGGCAGAGGTGGAAGCTAACTTGTTTCATGGAGAACAGTGGCAAGATGCATGCCATCTCTGGCGTAGGAAAGGCTTTCTTTGGGTGATCGACTGGTACGGATTGTGCCGGCTAGCATTCAGGATGCATCGAGAATCTGTTCCCTTGAAGGAGACTACTGGTGGAAGACTTCGAGTTGACTCTTTACGACTACAGAGACGAGCTACAGTGGGTCCGCGTAATGGGCTGGACTGACGAGGAGTTGCAGAGCGTGCCGGTGCATGAACAAGCCTCTTCGGAACACGACTATATTAACCTAGCGAATTTCGGTGGCACACCGCTTGGCGTGAGCGCCGAATCGGGAGGCGGCACAAGCGCAGGTGTAAGAAACATCAGGAACCTGTACGTCTACAAGGACGAGACGCCGACGGAACTGTGGAACAGACTCTGGGACCTGTTATCTCGCGGTGGTCCGAGCGCCTACGAGCGCAATGGAGTCTTTGGCGAGGTCGGCGAGGTCGAGGATTTCCCGCCGAAAACGTGACTCAGTGCGGCAAGACTCAACGTGGAGGCGCGGCGGTCACGGAGTCCCAGATCGTTTGAACGTCGCATGTTCCAACACCCAGACTGGGTCGGTGGTCGTGTTGCGCTTGACTCTCGACCTGTGGCCTGATATACATAACTGTATCTAAGCTTAGATACAGCCGACGTGCTGAAAGGAATTCGCCATGCGCACGCGTGCCCAGAGAGGGGAAACAACCTTCCCGAGCTCGGCCATGAGCAGTCCGGTCGCCACCCCGCACTCGTCCTCTCTCCCGGGGCCTACAGTGATTGATAAAATAGGTCTGGCACTGATGTGCCCAATCACGAGTCACGTCAGAGATTACCCATTCAAGGTTCCAAGTCCGCCCGGCATACCTATAGCCGGCGTGATCTTGTCGGACCAAGTCAAGTTCCTGGATTGGCGAGCACGTGGCGCCGAGATGATGGCAAGGTTGCCGGAGGCCACGATGTTCAACGTGCTCGCCCGCTTGAATACCCTACTTTGGGAATGATACTCAGGGGAATGCGTCGATGGCCGCGGAGTCTCACCTCCATCTGGAACGTCTACTTGCGCGCCGGGCGTCATTTCTGCCGCGGTACGAAAAGCTTGGGTGCGATCAATCTGGAGCGATCTCCTTTCTAGGGGGTCTGGTCGACTCTTATTCCTTCCCCATCAACGCTTTCATTGGTGTTGCACAGCGGGTGATGCAGCAGGAGGGACGAGAGGCGTTGCAATACGCCGATCCTCTTGGGGATTTGGGGCTTAGGGAACTGCTTGTGAGGCAGGCCAAGGTGGAGGAAGGTCTCCGGCTGGCCCCCGAGAACGTGGTCATTACTCATGGCAATCTTGCCGCGCTGGGGATGATCTGTCTCGCTTTCTTGGAACCTGGGGACTTGGTTGTTGTCGAGTCACCCACAAACGTCGAAGCGTTGCGCCTCTTCCGGTTGTACGAAGTCGAACTGGTTGCCGCTCCTTTGGACGACCAAGGGGTGAGGGTAAATGCTTTGGCACAGATCCTCGTCAGGTTGAAACTGGACGGCCGGAAACCAAAGATCCTCTATACCATGCCCACTTTCCACGACCCAACCGGGCTGACGATGACCTCGGAGCGAAGGCAAGCCCTCATCAGGCTGGCCCATGAGTTTGGCTTCCTGGTGGTGGAGGACGACACCTACCGCGATCTTCGTTACGAGGGAGAGAAGATTCCTTCCCTATTCGCCACCGACAGGTCAGGATTCGTACTGAAGACGGGGACCTACAGCAAGATCCTGGCACCGGGCCTCCGGCTCGGCTGGATCCTTGGCCCAGCCGAGATCATCGCTCACTTGGCGCAGGTGCGCATCGACGGCGGGGCGCCTCATTATGTGGCCAGGCTCGTGGCGGAATACGCCCGTGAGGGATTGCTGGAACGCCATGTGGCCGACCTGATCCGGATTTATCGCAACAAGCGAGACACTCTGCTCGCGGCCCTAGCCGAGTTCTGTCCTTCGGATTTGGAGTGGTCTAGGCCCGCAGGGGGTTTCTTCGTCTGGATGGACCTCCCCGCGACAATTGATCCGCTGCAACTCTTCGCAGCGGCTCAGAGTGAAGGCGTCGTCTACCTGCCAGGGGAATATTGCTTTGCCGACGGTACGGTCGACAGCCATATCCGGCTGTCTTTCAGTCACTTGAGCTCGGCCGAAATCACCGAAGGGATCAAGCGGCTAGGTCGTGCCATGCGGAAGGCCAGCCGCTAGGCTCACTGATCATTCTTCCAATCAGGCGATAACCAGTGGTATACTAGGGCCGATGAGTGATCTTGCCTTAGTCAACGGAAGAGTGATCACCATGAACCCCGCACAGCCAGCGGCTGAGGCAGTTCTGGCACGCGCCGGACGGATCGCACACGTCGGCTCCACTGCCGAAGTGGCATCTCTGAGGGCTGCACCAGCGGAGACGATCGACCTGCGCGGCCGCGTGGTTTTGCCAGGGTTCATCGATACGCACGTCCATCTCACTTCCACCGGGTTGGCGAAGCAGGGCCCCTTCCTTGACGACTGCCGGTCTATCCCCGAGGTGCTCGCCCGCCTGAAAGGCTACCCGTATGGCCAGAAGACGATCTTCCGAGCCGCGGGTCTCGATATCTCCTGCCTGGAGGAGAACCGCTTCCCCACGCGCTGGGAACTGGACGAAGTCTTTGGCGACCATCTGGCCTACGTCGTCTCGCGGGAAGGTCACGCGGGGATCGTCAATAGCCGGACCCTTGCCTACCTTTCCTTGCCCGAAGACGTTCCTGGGCTCGACCGTGACCAGACGACCGGAGCGCCCAACGGTGTCTTGCGCAGCTTGGCCTGGGAGATGACGGCGCAAAAGATCACGCCGCTTTTCGACATTGATGGGTGGTTCGCTGATCTGCCGGCGGTAATGGAGGATGCGCTACGTGTCGGAATCACTACGATCCATGCCCTCGATGGTGGCTGGGTCGCGGACATGGTCTACGGTTATCGCGAGATGGCACCGCTCAAGATCGTCCTCTACTATCAGACGATGGATGTCGAAGATGTACTAGCCCTCGGGCTGCCGCGCATCGGCGGTTGCCTCCTCGTGGATGGCAGCCTCGGGCCGCGCACGGCCGCCCTCAGCGAGCCTTATGCCGACGACCCCTTCAACTATGGGGTGCTGTACTTCACCGACGAGGATCTCACCAGCTTCGTTTACCGGGTGCACGCTGCCGGATTGCAGCTGAGCATGCACGCGATTGGCGATCGAGCGATCGAGCAGTTGATCACGGCCTACGAATCGGCGCTGGCGGCCTTGCCGAGGCCCGATCACCGGCATCGCATCGAGCACTTTGGCCTCGCCACGCCCGAGCAGATCCGGCGTGCCGCACGTCTGGGCCTGCATATCGCAGTGCAGCCGGCGGCCGTGCACGTATGGGGTGGCGAAGGAAACATGTTATGGCAGCGCCTCGGGCCGGCGCGCTATAAGCAAGCGTCGCGACTCTCAGCCTGTCTCGACGCCGGGATCGTCGCAGGAGGCGGGAGCGATAGCTACGTAATGCCCATGAATCCATTGTTGGGTATTCAGGCCGCGGCGAATAGGGGCCCGGATGGCCTGGCGCTCGATATGTATCGAGCCATAGCCCTTTACACCGCTGCGGCCGCTCGCTTGGCCTTCGAGGAAGGGGAGAAGGGAAGCATCACGCCAGGCCGGGCGGCAGACTTTGTGGTGTTGGAGGATGATCCGTTCTTAGTGAAGCGTCACGAGATCAAGGACATTCCAGTGGTGACGACTATTGTCGACGGCGAGGTGAAATACGCAGCAACCGGAACATGACAATAGGCCTATAGGCATCTTCGATTCAGGCGTCGGCGGCCTAACGGTGCTAGCTGAGATCCGGAAACTGCTTCCCGGCGAGAACATCATCTATTTCGCCGATACTGCTAACTGCCCGTACGGTCCAAAGCCAGCGGCAGAAATCAGGCGCTTATCGGAGCAGGCCGTCGGCTTCTTGATCGCAAACGGCGCCAAGCTGGTGGTCGTCGCCTGTAATACGGCGTCCAGTGCCGCCCTGGCGGCTTTGCGAGCCACTTTTCCGATTCCCTTTGTCGGCATGGTTCCAGCGGTCAAACCCGCTGCGTTGACCACACGCACCGGCAGAGTAGGCGTGATCGCTACGCAGGCGACGATTCAGGCGCAGCTCTTCGCTGACTTGGTCGGTCAGCATGCCAACGGTGCCGAGGTGATCACCATGGCCTGCCCGGGTCTCGTGGCACTCGTGGAAGCGGGTGAGGTGCAATCCCCGGTGGTTGAAGACCTCTTACACTGTTACCTCGACGATATGCTTCGGCAGGGCATCGACACATTGGTCCTTGGCTGTACTCACTATCCCTTCTTACGCCCAACCATTGAGCGCATTGTTGGACCGGCGGTGGCCGTGATCGACAGCGGAGAGGCAGTAGCTCGTCAAGTGAAACGCGTCCTCGAAGAGCAAGGGCTCGTTGCAGGCCAAGAGAGTGGGAGAGTCACATACTTCGCTAGCGGGGAATGGGCGCCCTTCTCCCGTACACTGAGCAAGCTGGGCTTTACACCTGGCGGAGGCCGGCCCCCGCTTTAGCCGCACCCTTCATGCGCGTAATGTACATCAGAGGGAGCTCCCGGCCGAAAGACGGTCTGCCTCGGCACCGTAGGTCCTTCGGCGTAAGGACCTACTCTCATAGTTGGAGAGTGTTGAATAACGCGGCGCCACCACAAGCAGTAGTAGGCAACAAAGCCATCAGGCACTACAACATGTAGTGCCTGTCCTGCTATTCAACACTCTCATAGTTGCCCATTTGCAGGAGCAGGCCAGGATGCCCCGCGGTCCCAGACATGCCGCGCTCCCCCTTCCCATACGGGCGCTGACCCCACATCCAGTACAGCCGTTTTGCGGGTGCAGTTCGCCGGCAGCGAACTCCATGGGCACCTGCGGTGCCATGCAGCTATCAAGCCTGCGACTACAGCTTCCTAGCACGTAAAGCCTGTGGCAACAAGTCCGAGAGCGGCTAGGCCTTAATTCCTACTACAGCAGACGAAAACTGCATGCTCGCTCGGTTGCGACAGCAGTTTCCGCATGGTACAATTCCTGGCAATGAAGTTCTTGGAAAAGCTTCTAAACAGCAGCCGCACCAATAACAGTCTACTATGCGTAGGTCTGGATCCCGACCCACGCCTGATGCCGCTCGCCGATCTGTTCGCCTTCAACAAGGCGATCATCGATGCTACCGCTGATCTAGTTTGTGCCTACAAGCCTAACGTTGCTTTCTATGAAGCTTTCGGTTCCTCTGGCTGGGAGGCGCTAGAGCGCACGATCGCCTATGTGCCGACGAATATTCCAGTGATCGCCGATGCCAAGCGGAACGACATCGGCAACACGGCGCTGGCCTACGCGCGCGCCGTATTCGACAAGCTTGGCGCCGACGCTGTCACCGTCAACCCGTATCTCGGTGGTGACGCGGTTCGGCCGTTCCTTGACTACGAAGAAAAGGGGGTTTTCGTGTTGTGTCGGACCTCCAATCCTGGAGCCGCGGACCTGCAAAGTCTGCTGGTGGCGGATGAGCGCGAGGGAAAGCAACAAAGGCGTCTCTTCGAGATTGTGGCTGGCCTGGCGAAGCAATGGAACGAATCGGGGAATGTGGGCTTGGTGATGGGGGCAACCTATTCTGCAGATCTGACGGCTATTCGGCAGATCTGCCCCGATATGCCTTTCCTCATTCCTGGGGTGGGTGCCCAGGCAGGGGATCTGGCATCAGCGGTACGCCTAGGTACGGACGCAAACGGCGAACTAGGAATCATCAACTCCTCTCGCCAGGTGCTCTACGCGTCTCGCGGCCCGGACTTTGCCAAGGCTGCGCGGGGCGCAGCCTTGAGGCTGCGCGACGAGATCAATCGCCTGCGAGTGATGAAGGGATCGTTCTGATGGTGATGGAGATCCGTCTGGGCGACGTGGTACGTCTTCGGAAGCTGCATCCCTGTGGCTCAGACGAGTGGATCGTGGTAAGGCTAGGCGCAGACATAGGGATCAAGTGCCAGAAGTGCAACCGGCGGGTGCTCTTAGAACGAGCCGTGTTTGAAAGACGCGTCAAGAGCATTATCTCACGGGGCCAGGGTTCAAACGGGTGAATGAAGGGGAACAAATGACCGAGTCGGAGACAGAGCGAACCTCGTCCGTGCTCCGAAACCGACACTTTCTGCTCCTGTGGCTCGCTCAAGCGATCTCTCAAACCACTCAGAATGCCATCTTCTTTGCGCTGATGGTCTTTATCGAAGAGAAGACGGGCTCGACGGCCCACATGAGCGCGTTAATCCTCTCCACTATTGCCCCGTCTGTCCTGCTAGGCGTTGCGGCCGGCGTGATTGTCGACCGAATGAGAAAGAAGTACGTGCTGGTGGCGACCAACGTTCTGAGGGCGATTGCCGTTTTCGGCTATGTCTTGCTGGGCGACTCGTTCGCCGCCATATACGCAGTGAATCTGGTCTTCTCAATGATCGCTCAATTCTTTGGCCCAGCCGAAGCGGCATCCATTCCCTTGCTGGTGAAAAGAAAACAGCTTGTAGCCGCCAACGGGCTTTTCAATCTTACCTTCACCTTTTCACAGCTTGCTGGGTTCGTAATCATCGCCCCGCCGGTGATCAAATTGTTCGGTGTGCAGGCGCTGATGGTTGGCTCTGCAGGAGCCTACCTGCTTGCGGCGCTTCTGGTCACGTTGCTTCCACGGGGAGAGCAGGTGCTCAAACCGCTCTTAGGGCTGAGTAGAGCCGAACTACTAGGCAGTCTCGGCGAGGAGTTGCGCGATGGATGGCATCTCCTGACGCGAGACACCTCGATCAAGCTGGCCATGATGAATTTGACCGTCACCGCCACCCTAATGCTGGTGGTAGCGGAACTCGCGCCCGGTTTTGTTAGCCGCGTGCTCGGTATTCGCGCTGATGACACCGTCTACGTGCTTGCTCCGGCTGGCGCCGGCGTGCTGTTGGGAACGCTAACCATCTCCCGCTTTGTAGACCGTTTCGGGAAGGCGGGGGTCATCAACTTCGGGTTGTTTGTCTTGGCCATCTCCTTGGCAGTATTGGCTTTGGTAAGGAACGCAGGGAATTGGCTGTACTCGACCATGTGGACTTACCCTTCTACCGCTGCAGACGTGACCGATTTGCCATTGGTCCTTGGAACGGTTATGGTGGCAGGGATGGTCGCTGGATTGATGTTCACCTTCGTGAACATTCCATCTCAGACCATCTTGCAGGAGCGGGCGCCGCTGAACATGCGAGGAAAAGTCTTTGCTGTTCAACTGATGTTTGGCAACGTCGCCGCTGTGCTGCCGTTGGTCTTCATTGGTGCTCTCGCCGACCTTGTGGGGATTGTGCAGGTGTTCGTTCTCGTCGCGCTCGTGATCTTCGGCGTTGGGATATTTAGCCTTGCGTGCACCAAGCATCTCACCGATGCGCCGATGGAAGAACAGAGCTCCTCGGCCTGACCGCCGACTTGAAGTTGCCCGTCGGTTTCCATAAGAGAGTGCCGGTTGGGCTCGCGCCTCTGTCCGTTTGGGTTCGACCGGTGGCCAAGTTTCCGACTGAAGCCTTCGCTCGATTAGACACAGCCCCTCTCCAATCCGTAATACAGGCCGCGGGAGAGTTCAAACCACAATTAAGGGACCAGCTAAGCTTCGGGCGATTGCCCTCAGCCTTTGGCCCTTCTCCCTTACAGAGCGGGCCGCTGGTCCCTGAGTATTAGTGACTTGATGCCATTATGGCATATCTGCGCCCCAGGCAGGCATGAAGCCGTGCATCTCTCCGAACATGCCCATCATTGGCAGTTTGCCGATGAACATTGCGTCCGAACTGCTATCCACTGTGGCGACTACTACCTTGTCTCCAGTGATAATCGCCTGGATATCGCCCCGGTTGGGCATCGCATGGACAATGGTGCTCGACGTGATCGGGTAGCTTGTCGACGTGGTTTGCCCGTTCGGGGTAATACTGACACTGGTCGTGCTAATAGCGGTGACCGTGCCGGGAGTGAGCGTCAGCGTGTGTAGCGCACCGCTGGCGTCAGCATAGGACAACTGAGCACCCCTAAAGTGATCGAACACCTGAGCGGGCGATATCCTCCGATACGCTCCCGGGCCAGGGGTAGGTGATGGTGTGGCTGCGCTTGGTGACACGACGGACGCCGCATTCATCCAGACCCAGCGCATTAGTCCGCCCATCCAAACGTAAGGATACATCGGGTTGGCTTTGCCGATGAACAGGGCATCAGTGCTGGTGTCTTGGGTGACAACCACTACCTTATCACCGACGACTATCGATTGGATGTCACCCCGGTCTGGCAGGGCAAAGACGACGGTGCTTGAGGTGACCGGGAAACTCGCCGAAGTGGTCGCTCCATTCGGCGTGATGGTGATGCCAGTGGAGCTAACGGCGGTAACGGTTCCCGGGGTGGCTTTGAGCATCTTGACCGTGCCGGACGCGTCCGTATAGGTGAGCTGTGCCCCCCTCAGATGGTCAAACACCTGAGCTGGGGTCATGCCCTTGAAGCCCAGCCCACCAGGCGTAGCGGTCGATACTGCGCCGGCCGACGTGAGAGACGAACTTGAACTGGCAGGCAGAGCCTTGCCAAAGGCGACTACGCCACCGGTCAAAGCTAACACTGCGACGACGGCAGCGATCGCTATAACGAGCCTATTCATTTAGTAACCTCCTTTAGGTACTCAGGAACCGGTAGCATGAACTGTACCAGATCTGGGCTGGGGCTAGCCTCCAGAGCATCCGATTGGTCGCCGGCGGAGATACGCTGTTCCGCTCCAGGACGGGTCTGTCCTCTTCGTCCATGCTGGATTCCGGTCGCCGCCGGAACAACGATGACGAGTGGCGGCATGACCGGTGCCCCTGCTCTTGTAGCAGTTGCGCAGCGGGCGAAAAACCGGTATAGTGACGCAAGAACGAAAACCTGGGTTTGCATGAACGATGAAGAATGAGTGCGAGCATTTCTTGCCGCGAAATAAACCGACGTTTCCTTGTGGTCACTGTCCAAACAGGCGTCCGGAGTGCACTGTAGGTTGCCGGGCCTTTCTTTCGGCGCGCGATCGGTTGGTGCAGGCCAAAGGTGGTTGCGACGCTTGCGAGTACCTGCTCGAAGGCGGAGACTGTGGATGGCGCCCACTGTCCGAGGAGATCGATGCGTTGGCCACGCGGTTAGCACGGATACGGGTCAAGGAGTAGCGCCCACCATCTCCGGCCCCTTCCCTTGCGAGGGAAGGGGAGTTCATCATTTCGGCAGAAGCCGGGATCGGGTTCTCCGCCCGCGAAGGAAAGAGAGCCCCACTTGCCCCTCTCCGAGGTGGAAAGGGATTGGGGGAGACCCGTCGATCACTCCGATCCTTGTGGAACCAGTTGTAATCGTACGAGGGAATGAATGGAATACGCGGTGAACGCCAGCCATTTGACGAAAGCCTTTGGGCGCTTGATCGCCCTCGACGGGTTGAGTCTCAAAGTCTGCAAGGGTGAGAGCTACGGTCTCCTCGGTCCGAACGGCTCAGGCAAGACGACCCTGATCCGTATCTTGGTGGGCATCCTAAAGCCTACCAATGGTGAGGTAGCGGTCATGGGCCGGCGCATGCCAGACAAGGCTGTTCTCCACCAGATTGGCTACATGACCCAAACGAGCGCGCTCTATCAGGATCTCAGTGTCTTAGAGAACCTCCTCTTCTTTGCCAGGATCTATGGGTTGACTGACCGGAAGCGGCTAGATGAGGTGCTCCGTCTGGTAGGCCTCCACGACCGGGCCCACAGTGTAGTCAGCACGCTCAGCGGCGGCATGAAGCAACGCGTTTCACTGGCTTGTGCGTTGATCCACCGGCCCCAACTCCTGTTGTTGGATGAGCCGACGGTGGGCGTGGACCCGCAGCTACGGGTGCAGTTTTGGCACTATTTTCGCGAGTTGAACCAGCAAGGTGTAACGATCGTCATTTCCAGTCACGTGATGGACGAAGCAGAGCGGTGCGATCGCCTCGGATTGTTGCGGCAGGGACGGCTCTTGGCCGAGGGTAGTCCGCAGGAATTACGCGAACGCGCGGGCAGGTCATCGCTGGAGGAAGCGTTCCTCGCCTTCGCGGAGGTGGACCATGAGCGGGTCTAGAATCCTCGCCATCGCCGGCAGAGTGATCAGACAAATGCGGCGTGACCGCCGGACACTGGCGTTGCTGATTGTCGTTCCCGCTGTCGTCCTCACTCTACTGGGTCTCCTCTTACGCTATGGGAGTGGCAGTACGGCCGTGGCAGTGGTCAACGAGGACCATGCTGCTCTTTCCACGCCGCTCGGTCAGGTTTCAGCCGCTAGTCTCCTTGTCCAGATGCTGGAGCAGAGCAAGGACTTGCAGGTGGCGCGCCTTTCTCGGGACGAAGCAGAACGTCAGCTAAGGTCTGGGCAGGTCAAAGCCGTATTGCTGTTTGACCAGGGCTTCAGCCAGCGTATCGCCGCTGAACGTCGGGTGAAGGTCGACCTGCTGTTCGAAGGCTCAAACCCGCAGACTACCGCGGCGGTCAACGGGAGCTTGGGGCGGGCTCTGGCGCAAGCCCAGGCGCAGATGGCAGGGGTGCTGGGCGGGGCCGATGGTCCGACGGGGTTGGCCACGCTGGAGATCCAGCGAGACTTCCTTTACGGTGGCGAGCAACTCGACGTTCTCGACTACTTCGCCCCGGTTTTCATCGGCTACTTCGCCTTCTTCTTCGTTTTTCTACTGACATCGGTCAGCTTCCTCCGGGAACGGTCGCAGGGCACCATGGAGCGGCTGATGGCTTCACCTTTGAGCAGGGGCGAGATCGTGCTGGGCTACATGCTGGGGTTTAGCGTTTTCGCCGTCGTGCAGGCAGCGCTGATCCTCGGTTTCGCCATTCTTGTATTGAGGATCCACTACGCTGGTAATCTCTTGATCGTCTTCATGGTTCAAATCATTCTGACCATTGGCGCGGTGAATTTGGGGATCTTCCTGTCCACGTTCGCCAAGAACGAACTGCAGGTGGTCCAGTTTATTCCGGTCGTGATCATTCCGCAGGCCCTCCTCTGTGGCACCATCTATCCTCTCGAAGATATGCCGGAGTTGCTGCGCTGGATATCGGCTGTGCTGCCATTGACATATGCCAACGACGCGCTGCGAGCGGTGATGATCAGAGGGGCAAACATCATCAGTCCGATGGTGCTGGTGGATATTCTGGTGCTGCTCGCCTTCGCGGCTCTGATGATCCCCCTCGGAGCGCTAACCCTCCGCCGGCAGGTAGCTTAGAAGATGATCCTAGAAGTGGCCTACCTCCCGGAGACTCTGCGCAACCCGGGACAGAAGACCTGCATTGTGATCGACGTGGTCCGCGCCAGTTCGACGATGGTCGTGATGCTAGACCAGGGAGCACGGAGCATCATTCTGGCGGACAGCATTGCAGGCGCGAGACAAGCCGCCGCATCGCGCCCGGGGACCATCCTCTGCGGGGAGTCGGGGGGTGTGGCCCCCCCAGGGTTTCGATATGGCAACTCACCTCGCGAGTACGCCTCACTGGACCTGAGTGGACAAGAGCTAGTATTCTGTACGAGCAATGGTACACGGGCCTTGCGCGTGGTGCAGGAAAGCCCCGCCGTTCTCGTCGGCAGCCTGCTGAATGCCACGGCCGTGGTTGAAAAAGCCCTGTCTTATGGACGCGATGTCGCGCTGGTCTGCTCCGGACGTGCCTTGGGCACCAGCTTTGGCGTCGACGATGCCTACTGCGCTGGTTACCTCACCGATTTGATCATGCGACAGGTGGACCTTTCAACCGAGCCGCCGCCGGACCTTGATTTCGCCCAGTTGATTTCGACGGGAAAACCATCCGCCTTAGGCAGACCCGGTTGGTTTGTGGACGAGTCGGCTATCGCGGCCCTGCGCCTGCTGCACTCCTACGGCGGCGACACCCTCGCCGCCTTCGGCGAGAGCGGCAATGGACGCGGCCTGATCCAACTGGGTTTGGGAGAGGACCTAGCCTTTTGTGCTCAAGTAGATGTGTCCGACACTGTGCCCATCCTGCAGAGCGATGGGCAGCTTCTCCGCGTCGTGTCGGCTGCCTTGGCGATGGGTCGGCCCCCAGAAGGGTAGCCGCAGGCCCTATCCGACGTGGCGCGGCAGGTGCCCAATGTTTAACGGATTACGGATGCGAAAGGACACCCACAAAGGGCGCACCTACGCGGCCAAATGGCATCGCAGCCAAAGGACCTTCGGCGGAGGACACTAATATGGATGTTGCGGCTGGAAGCCCGTTGAAACTGTAGCTGCACTACGTCGTTGTCCTATGATCCGAATCGGATGGGCAGCATCTGACCCATAGGAGTACCGTTCGCGTCCAACAGCCTTGCATTGTTAAATATCGTGCCGTCGTAGGTGTACATGCCAATGTTTACTCCGGTGATATCGGCTGGCGCTTCCGGCAGACAGAAAGTGCGTACCACCCGATCCCCCGGCCGCCAATAGCGCCCTATCCACGACAATGCATCGGCATTAGCCGGACTCTCTCCCTCTCGGTCAGTGAAGTGCACGGCGAACGAATAGTCCTGGTCCGTAGGGGCCGTGATTTCCCAGAACAGGCGCAGGCAGCGACCATCCCACGTGTAGCCGAAAACCCGCACGCCGTTATCGAAAAACAACCCCTCGGGGTTGATCGGCGTGTAGTCGGCGGTAAGAGCGTCTCCACCCTGCGTCGAGAGCATGTAGCAGCCCTCGTACGGATTCGCTTGGTCATTTGTAGGGCGCAGATCGAAGAAGTGCAGGTTCACATCGTCGCTGCGCGTTTGGTAACGGCCGCAGTAAGATAAGGTCAGGGTGCCTTGCGCAGGATAAACAAGGGTCTGCGCATCTGAGAAGCGTATCTCCGGTACATCCGACAGCAGGAAGCTCCAGATGGTGGCATCCTCGTCAGTGCCAACGTTCTGGCCATCAAGATTGACCAACACGCCCGACGGATGCTCCGCAAGGATCGCCTCACGGACAGGCGCGATATAGCCAAAAGGCGTGCCGAAACCATTAGGAGTAGCGTGGGCATAGAGAAAACCGAGCAACGCCAGCAGCAGCCACACCTGCAATACTAGGATGGTCCCAAACAGGACCGCACTGATCATGAGAACGTACCGCCAAAGTGCCGAAGCGCCTATCTCACGGCGTTCGGTGCCCGATGGCCTCTTGCGCCTGTCCCACATCGCCTGGGCGCCCACACCAAGCACGATGTACGCCGCAGGCATCATCGGGATCAGATAGTGAGGGTAGATGGTCGTCCAGGTGAAAGAGAATGCCAGCACGGGCAACACGATCCACAGCAGGAGCAAGAGATCGATAAGTGTGCGCTCGTCGCGTCTGAACCATACTCGCCAAAGTAACCAAAGACAAGCACCTAGCACAGCCCAGGCTAACAAACCAAACAGCGGATATGCGTCCGGCACGCCGGCGAGGTAGTCATGGAAACGCAGCGGCCCGGCCAAGGAATGAATGTCTGTCCCGGCGATGTCTAGCACAGCATACTCTACGCCCTGCAGCGTTGGCAACAGAGCTAGTGTGGTGGACGACAACTTCGCCAATAGACTGGCATTTGCCAGCACGAGTGGTGCCACACCAAAGGCGTAAGGCACAGCGAGAAGCACGGCTGGAATCACACTCAGTGCGAAGCTGCGTGACCAGTGCCGGCGACCAATGATGATCAGGTAGACGCTTAGTGGAGCCAGCACGAAGGCTGCGTAGTGAATCTGCCCGGTAATCGCCAACAACGGCAAGTGCAGCCACTGCACCCAATGCTTGCCTTCAACAAGACCGATGGCTCCCGTGTAGATGGTCAACAGGACAAACAAAGGCAGCAAATCCTGCGCCCAGACTTTGCGCGAGTAGAGCACGCCCCAAGGACTCACTGCGTAGGCTAGCGCGGCCACAAGAGCAGCGAGCGGACCGTAGTAGCGACGTGTTAGCGCATAAGTCAACGCGACAGCCAAGACATTCAGCAGGCCAATGTATTGGGTTGCCAGCGTTGGATCGCTACTGAACATGTAGGGCAGAGCCATGACGTACACGTTGAACGGCGCATTGGGGATGCCGACGGATGAGCCAATGCCAAGCAGAGGAAGGCAATTTCCGCGGGCCAACTCTAGTGCCAACTGCGAGAGCGCTGCCTCATCACGCTTGAATTCGATCACACCGGGTGCGCCAAGTCTTAGCGCTGCCGCCAGCGCCAAAACGGCGGCTAGTAGCGCCCACTCAACGCGAGACCTTCCGACTATCATGACCCTCTGCTGTGTCGGTAGAGATGCTGGATAGCTATCAGCCGTCAGTATGCCCCCCTCATTCCGGCTTCCGACGAAAGCCAGGCCACCGTATGCGGCCCGCTGACCGAGAACCGATAGCTGATGGTTGATGGCTTCTCAGTATATCGAAGGCGTCGGCGTACCGAGCAGGTCTCCCAAGCCGGCGAAGACGCAAGTGGAACCGAAGCAGCCACACCAGGCTACGCCAAAGAAGACGAACAGCAGCAGCACGAGAACATCGATTGCCAGGTGAATGTAGCCCAAGACGAGGCCGATAACCGCCAAGGTGCGGCCTTCGAGGCGCCCGCCGCTACGGTCTATCTCGCGAATGGCCATGTGCCCAGTGATTACCGCGATGACAGCACCAATGATTGGAATGAAGACGTAGGCAGCCACCCCAGCCGCAAGGCTGACGATCGCGAGGGTGCTGGTCGGTCGCGGGGCGAGTGTCGCAGAAGACAGCGAAAGAGGAGCGCCACACTGTTGGCAGACTTGGCCGTTGTCCGGGTTTTCGGCGCCACACCTAGGGCAAAACATGGTTACCCTCCTCTTGAGTAGCTATCAGCCAGTAGCTTTCAGCTATCAGCCGCCAGCCAGTGACGCGTCATCCGTGACACATGAGACATGCCACGTATGGCGTAATGTGCGGCCCTGGGGCCGACCTGCAGCGTTCGCCATGCCCTCACCCATCACGTCTCACATGCCACGCATCAAGTACTACGCATCACGTATCTGCCTGGTTTCCAAGCCGCGACCCGAGAACGAGCAACCTCATGACTTGCTCCCCGGCGTTAGAGAGAAGCTCGGCCGCATTTCTGCTGGCTTCTTCCAACGTCATGGGGCGTGGCGTAATGCCAAGCATGGCGTCGACCCCGTGTTGCAGCAAGACGTAGCCATCCGGGGCGATGCCCCCGGCGACCGCTATTACCGGGATACCCATCTGCTTCCCAATTCGGGCCACCGCGGCCACGGTCTTGCCAAAGAGTGTCTGACCGTCGAGGCGTCCTTCGCCCGTGAAGATTAGGCTAGCGCCGGCGCAGCGTTCGGCGAAACGAGTGGCTTCGAGGACGATGTCAGCGCCCGGCTGGAGCGTGGCGCCGAGGAAGGCCACCAAGCCGGCGCCCAATCCGCCCGCGGCACCAGCCCCCGGTAGGTCGGCCACGCGCAGCCCCAGATCGAGCTCGATCACGATGGCGAGATGCTGCAGAGAGGCTTCCAATTCGAGAACCATTTGGGGCGTGGCGCCTTTCTGCGGCCCGTAGACGGCCGATGCCCCGGTCGGCCCGACGAGGGGGTTGGTCACGTCACAGGCCACACGAAACCGGCTCTCCCTTACTCGCGGATCGAGGCCGTCAAGCTCGATGTGTGCCAATCTGATGAGCGGAGACGCACCGAGCGGTAACTCATTCCCTGCCGGATCAAGGAACCGGACGCCAAGCGCCTTGGCCATCCCCGTCCCGCCATCGTTGGTGGCGCTGCCGCCGATGCCAACGATGAAATCGCGGCAGCCAGCATCCAGTGCGGCGCGAATCAGTTCTCCCGTACCATATGAGGAAGCTAGTAGCGGGTTGCGCTTCTCTGGGGGTACAAGAGGCAAGCCCGAGGCCGCGGCCATTTCAATCACCGCGATGTTGCCATCTCCGAGTACGCCCCATTCGGCTTGGACCGGTTTGCCAAGCGGTCCAGACACCGTAGTGTTCAGGATTCTTCCCCCAGTGGCGTCGACGAGAGCCTGCACCGTTCCCTCTCCACCATCGGCTAGGGGCAGGAGAGTTAATTCGGCCTGGGGAAGGACTCGGCGGAGACCGGCGGCGATCGCCGCGGTGACTTCAGGGGCCGCAAGCGTACCCTTGAAGGCCTGCGGGGCGATGACCAAGCGGATCACCAGTTGATCCCCAGAAGACAGCGCCGCAACAGACTGAGCGCGCTAAGCGTGGCAAGGCGCCTAAAATCGGATCGAGACCCTCCCATCATCCGCGCAGACGTGTTCATCACACCACACTTGTCGACGGAGGAGAACAGGGTGCCGGCTGGCTTGCCCTCCACCTGCTCTGGACCGGCGATGCCGACAATCGCCACTCCTACGTCGGCTCCGAGCCTCTGGCGTGCGAGTCGGGCGAGGGCTTGAGAGGCCTCTTGGCTGACTGTGCCAAAGCGGGTGATGATTTCTGGGTCTAGGCCGGCGTCAATCATCATCTCGGGGCCGGAGACAACTAGTCCGCCCCGGAAGTAAACGGCGCTGCTGGGGACGTCGGTGATCGTCGAGGCAAAGAGGCCCCCGGTGCACGATTCGATCGTGGCCAGCGTCAGCCTTTCTTTCTCTAGCAGGGCACCAATGACCCCTTCCATGGTCTCGTCGTCGACGCCGTAGATGTTGTCTCCCATGATCGCCCGTACCTGAGCCTCAAAATCGGTGAGTATCCCGGCTGCCTCAGCCTCGCTATCGGCCTTCGCCGTCATGCGCAGGTGCACACCGTCCTGCTTGGCATAGGTAGCGAGGGTCGGATTCGTGGAGTGGATCAAAGCGCGCACCATGTCTTCCACCGTCGACTCGCCCACGCCGATCGTCTTGAGCGTCTTGGAAAGGATCACCTGGCCTCCGAGCCGCCGCCGCAGCCTGGGCACGATCTCGTACTCCCACATGCGCTTCATCTCCCGCGGCACCCCTGGGCTAGCCGTGATAATGTGGCCGTCCTTTTCCACCCACCAACCTGGCGCGGTACCAATAGGATTGGGTAGCACTGTGGCCGATGGGATCAGCGTGGCCTGCTTGATGTTGTGGGGTGGCATCTGGACATTGCGCTTGGCAAAGAAATCACGCACCTGCTGCTCTAGCACAGGATCCACTGTCATCGCCTCGCCCAGCAGGGCGGCGATGGACTCGCGCGTCAGGTCATCTTCGGTTGGTCCCACACCACCAGTGATCACGATCAGATCGGAACGTTGCCAGGCGAGCCGCAGCAGGTCGACCATTCGCCCTTGATTATCGCCGATTTGTGAAATCCAATAGCAGTCGATACCCAGCGCCGACAGCTCCTGAGCAAGATATGGTGCATTCGTATCAGTGAGATGCCCTAGGAGTAGCTCGGTGCCCACAGAGATGATTTCTGCCTTCATTGTCGCCTCTCTGAGAAATGGTCGGGCAAGGTCTGATGCCCTTCTCGCCGAGAATCAGGGGTTGCCGAAAGTATCCAGACCCGCGATTGTTCTTCCCTGAACTGGGATTATAGCAGACGCACTATGTCTGAACAACCGAGCATGGACAGAAGCCGGGCAGCCAGATGGAAGCTCACTCCTGGCAGTTGGCCGAGGAGGTCTTCATTACGGCGGATCACTGAGGGAGGAGGGCAGACCGACGTGGGGTGCAGGCGGGGCGATTGGCGGTCTTGGAGAAAGAACTGCTGTCGCTCAGGTCGAAGACAAGGCGACGGCTGGCACTTGGAAACCACCGGCCAACCATCATTGGCATCATCTGCCTATCGGCAAGGGTCGTTTCGCTCAAACCAGACAGGCTGCGAGCACGTAAATGTGAAGAACACCCAACTGGCTGCCGATTGGTCCACGGGTCCGGCGACCCACTACTGGCCGGGCTTCCGTCTGGGTGTGGCAGATGGAGAATAGGTATCGGAGATTCGTCCGAGGTAAGTAACAGTCACTGTTGATCGGACTTCTTTCACCCCTTCCACGCTGCTGGCAACCTCTGGGATGGCATCCATGATCTTCTCCGCCAAGGTTGTGCCTTTGATCGTGACTACCCCTTCGTGTGCTTCTACCTTTACCTCCGCGGAAGCGGTCCGCTCATTTCTCGTCAAAGCAGCCACCACACGGCAGGTGAGGGCTAAGTCCTCCATCGCCTGCAGTGACTCGGCCGTGGGCTGGAAACCCTCCAATCTGACCATCTCCTCAACTATCTGACAGGCCCCTTCGATGCCCATATGATGGATGTTTAGGACCGCATCGTATAGGGAAGCGTCGCTCCATTCCACCCCATAGAGGAAACGGGTCCATTTGACACGCCCTTTGTCAACCTTCTTAATGTAGGAGATCGCCTCGTCACGGCTCAAGCCCTGGCGCTCCATGGCCGATCGGATGCGGTACTCCGTGTCGGCGATAATCCTGACGCGGATCACGTGGGAAACGCCGGACAACAGCAAGTGCCCCGCGTGTCCATGGTAGACCAGTTTGCCGCTGCGAGCGCGTTCGCAAAGCGCAGCGCGAACATAGTTTAGGTAGCTACTGCGTTCGCCGGTAAGCTGTTGCCAGAAAGACGGGGGCTTCTCCATCGCGGCAGCAAGACGGTCTGCTGGAATACCGTACTCGTTCGCCGCGTCGTAGATGACCTCGCGAGAAACACACTCGTAGCCGAGGCGCCCTGCGAGCAATTCGGCGAGCGCCTGACCCCCCGCAAAAGTGCCTCGCGAGATAGTAATGATTGCCATCTCACCCCTCCCTTTCTGGCCAATGGCTGATTCCAACGGCCGGTACTAAACAGAAACAGGTTAGTTCCAAAGGAGAGCAACTGGCGCAGTGCGCTCTGCGGGGCCAAGAGGCTCGTCAGCGAGGAGAAGCGGGGCAACTCTGGCTTTGGTGGGCGGTACTGGACTTGAACCAGTGACCTCTTGCGTGTGAAGCAAGCGCTCGTACCAACTGAGCTAACCGCCCTCTTCATTGCCATATGTTAGCACAGTCCCCTTGGTCCGTCAAGCAGGCGAAGCAGGATTTGTGAATGGTCTATGATTCTGTCACCCCGTAACGGTTCAGTGAAAATGTCACCCATGGGGTACCATAAAGAGTATGGAACCGGAGATGGTGACATTGAACAAGA
>Ga0315298_1001541_pt1 | contig 41758 bp, 37 predicted proteins | sample WHS_1_MG_FD_203077 | JGI IMG/M metagenome (GOLD analysis project Ga0315298, IMG submission 203077) | Extremophilic microbial mat communities from Washburn Hot Springs, YNP, Wyoming, USA - WHS_1_MG | ecosystem: Environmental > Aquatic > Thermal springs > Hot (42-90C) | place: USA: Wyoming... | reverse complement strand
TTTTTGATTATACCCTTCTAACATTATTGATACAAAGATACAATTTTGTAGTATCATTTTCTATAAAATGTATGGGAATGGAGCACACAGATCTACGTGAACTTTTAAAAGGAGGTAACGATGAGTGAACAAAAAAGAACGCTACAAATTATACCATAAAAACATTATTAGTTGACATCAGGATAAAGAGATGTATATTGTATACAATAAAAAAATGAAAGGAGAAAATCTATGAGTAAACTTAAGGAAAAGCTATCTAAGTTAATACCTTCATGGAGAGAAGATGTGACTAAGCTTTCTAAAGAACACGGTAAGGTGAAGTTTGATGAGGTTCAAATAGAACAAGTTATTGGTGGTATGAGAGATATTAAATCCATGGTATGTGAAACATCTTATCTTGATCCACAAGAAGGTATCCGTTTTCGTAATTATACTATTCCAGAAGTCCGTGAAAAACTACCAAAGCCAGACCCAAACAGTGAGGCTTATCCTACAGGACTATGGTACCTTTTGCTGACAGGTGAGATCCCAACAAAAGAAGATGTAATGGAAATAGAAAAAGAATTTAAATTAAGAGCAGAAGTGCCACAGTATGTCTTTGATGTTATAAGATCAATGCCAGTTGATACGCACCCAATGACACAATTTGCTACTGGTATACTCGTTATGCAAAGAGAATCTCTGTTTGCAAAAAGATACAATGAGGGAATGAAAAAGACTGAGTACTGGGAACCAATGCTGGAAGACTCTATGAATCTACTGGCGAAATTACCAACAATTGCTGCTTATATTTATAGACGTGTTTACAAAGGTGACACATTTATAAAACCGGATCCCAACCTTGATTGGGGGGCTAACTTTGCCCATATGATGGGGGTTGATAATCCAGAGTATCAGAACTTGATGAGGCTTTATCTTATACTTCACAGTGATCATGAAAGTGGTAATGTAAGTGCACATACAGGCCACCTTGTAGCATCTGCTTTATCTGATATTTATTATTCAATGTCAGCTGCTATGGATGGGCTCGCAGGTCCACTACATGGACTCGCCAATCAGGAATGTTTAAAATGGATTATGGATCTTATGAAACTATACGGTGGCGTCCCAACAAAAGAGCAGATTGAGAAATTCGCAAATGATACATTAAACAGTGGAAAGGTCATTCCAGGGTACGGACATGCTGTTTTAAGAAAAACAGACCCAAGATATACAGCCCAGCGTGAATTTGCATTAAAGTATTTGCCGGATGATCCTATATTTAAGACAGTAAGCAATGTATTTGAGGTTGTACCAAATGTTTTGTTAAAGCAAGGTAAGGCAAAAAATCCATGGCCGAATGTAGATGCACATTCTGGTGCATTGCAATACCATTATGGTGTGAAAGAGTATGACTTCTATACAGTATTGTTTGGCGTTTCCCGTGCAATGGGTATATCTGCTCAGATTGTGTGGGATAGAGCAGTAGGTGCTCCTCTTGAAAGACCTAAATCTGTGACCATTCAAATGCTTAAGGATGCTGTAGCAGCTGCACAGAAATAAAAACTATTAATCTTACTCACGGGCTATCAGGTAGATAGCCCGTTCTTTATTCTTTAATTCAGTATACCAGATTTAACAATCTTTATATCAACAAAAATAGTTTTATCAACCTTTAATGACTCCAAGTGGATGAAGCTTCGCTACCCTTTTAGCAAGCCCAGCACCTTCAACAATATCAACAACATTTGCCACATCTTTATATGCCTCGGGTATTTCTTCATTTATTGTAGCTTTACTTGCACCTCTCACAATAATACCCTTTTCTCTAAGCTCATTTACTATCTGTCTCCCTTTTGACGATCTAACTGCCTGGCTCCTGCTCATCAATCTGCCTGCTCCATGACATACAGTACCAAATGTATCACTAATGGTTTTAGCTGTACCAACAAGCACATAAGAATATCTTCCCATATCTCCTGGTATGAGTACAGGTTGACCTATTTTCAAATATGATTCAGGCAATCCAGAATGCCCCGCTGGAAATGCCCTTGTAGCACCCTTTCTGTGAACAATAACCCTTTTTTGTTTTCCATTAATTAAGTATGTCTCTTCCTTAGCAATGTTGTGTGCAACATCATAGACAATATGGATACCAAGTTTATCAGCCCTTTCTTTAAATACCTGTTCAAAAGATTCTCTTACCCAATGAGTTATTAGTTGTCTATTGGCAAATGCGAAGTTTGCAGCAGCCTTCATGGCACTAAAATATTGCTGTCCCTCTTTTGAACTAAAATATGCCCATACAAGCTGTCTATCGGGTAATAATATATGCTGCTTAGATGCATAATCCTGCAGTAACCTTATATAATCGTCACATATTTGATACCCGTATCCCCGTGAACCAGTATGAATAAGTACAATTATATTGTTCTGGTTCAAACCAAAGGCTCTGGCAATTTCTTGATCGTAAATCTCTTCTACAAATCCAACTTCTATAAAATGATTTCCTGAACCGAGAGTACCGAGTTGATCATGTCCCCGTTCTTTTGCTCGTTTGCTCACATTATCTGGATTTGCACCAGATATTGCACCCCCTTCTTCAATGTGTTCTAAATCTTCTAAAAAACCATACCCCTTTTCTATAACCTGTTTAGCACCGTTTAAGGCTATATCATCAAGGTCGGCTTTTGAAAATTGTATATCTTTCCTGCTTGAGCCCACACCTGATGGAATGTTTTTAAATAATCTATCAATAAGTGCATCCAGTACATGTGATTGCCCCCCTAATACCGCCTCTTTAGATATGTTTGTCCTCAATAATCTAACACCACAATTGATATCATAACCTACCCCACCAGGAGAAATGATACCATTTTCTACATCAAATGCACCCACTCCACCAATTGGAAAACCATAACCAGCATGGATATCTGGCATAGCAATAGAAGCACCTACAATGCCTGGTAACATAGCAACATTACGGACCTGCTTTATGGATTCATCATGCTGTAGCAAGTCTATCATTTTTTTATCAGCATAAATGATGCCGGGCACAAGCATATCGGATTCGGGTGGAAGTTCCCATTTAAATTCATCAATCTGTTTAAGGTTTATATCTTTCATGCCTGTATACTGAAAATTAAAAAGTGCAGTTGCAATACATTATCTATAACACCTATGTTCTCATATATCAATAACAAATCTTACCGTATATTTATTGTTTTTCTCCATAATATTAACATCATGATGCGTTACGGCTTTAATCTCCCTCTTTACCTTGTGCTTTTTAGGACTAAATTTGTTAAATGTTACAATTGCTTTAAGTTCTGTTTCAGTTAGTTTATTAATTCTACTCCTGTTATATATATACCCATGCACATAAAATTGATACAGCATTTCTTGTAACCAATACACAAAGAGCAAATCCTTATCAGGGGCTTTTATGTCTATATGCCTTACTATTGTGCGCTCATTCTTACCTTTGCTGATCATTTGATCCATAAGTGCAATTGCACCTTTTTTAAATACCTCCTTTATTGTAGACCCTTGTACCTCTATACAGATATCAGAGGCGTGAGGAATTATAGTATAATTATTACCTTTACCATGTGCTACCTTCATAGGATGCATACTTCATTATAAAATGTATATATATTCAATTTATCTTATCTCGCAATGCAAAGTCATGAAGGGGTAAAGATACAGTTATAGTTGTACCTTTACCCTTAGCACTTATGATATTGATTTTTCCTTTAAATGAATTTACCCTTTCTTTCATATACAAAAGTCCATATTTGTTTTCAAATTTTTCTGAAGTGTTAAACCCTTTTCCATTATCGGAAATACTCATAACAATATTTGAGCCCTCCTCATACAATTTAATAACAACATTACTGGCTGATGCATGCTTTGCCACATTTAATAAAGCCTCATTAGCTATTTTGTATAGAATTTCTTCCTGTAAAGGTATCAAAGGATATTCATCTTTTTCATTAATAAATTCAACATCTATGTTATACTTTTGCCTAAAATTACCAAGAAGATCTTTCATTGCGTGAACAAGACCGAAGTCTTCTAATACAGTTGACCTTAAGGTAGATAAAAATTTTCTTAACTGTCTCTGCGTTCCTTGAATAAGAGACCTTAACTTTAAGATATCATCTTTGTTAACAAATCCAGAGTTCTTCACCCCCTTTATAATTTCTTCAATAGCATTATTTAGCTTGTAGATGATCTCACTTGTAATATCATGGAGTTCTCCAACAATCTTTTTTCGTTCGTCCTCATGGGCTGTCTCAAGCTTTGTCAAAAGCTTTGTTAAAACTTTTTTATTGTGGATAAGATCCTCATACAAAAAGGCTCTATTTATTCCTGTTACTATTTGGGAACTTACACCCTTCAGGATTGTTAAATAATACTGTGAGAATTGCTTATTATCTTTTTGCCCGAACAAACCAATTACACCTGTGTACCTATCATTACAAACAAACGGAAAAAGTAAAAAACTTGATGTCTTTATAGTTTCAAACCAGGAATCTACCAAATCAATCTGATTGGAGTGATCCGATATTATAACATATTTCTTCTCTGTAATAACCGTGTTCATCAGGTAATCATCAAGCATGCTTTTAGAAACATAGCCACCTATAATATCAAGGTTCCCAGAGGAGGCAATATATACAAAATCATCTTTTTCTGCATCAAACAGAGCAATTACACCTGCTATAACTGATAACCTGGTTACAAGCTCATAAATAACTATTTCAAGTAAAGGTTCTATCTCCATTATTGAGTTTATCACATTTGACATAGACAACATAATGTTTGTGTTCCTCGTCTCCTGTTCCAATCTTTTTGCATTTACTTCTAATACCCTTGTAGAGAATAGATTGATCATACTTGCAATAGCTATCATACCCGCTTTAATCATAACAAAAAACGAGGGAGATAAAGAATACAATGTAATAGGAAGAACCACAGTATTAATGACAGAAACTACATAGCTATCCTTGCTTTTCATTCTTAAAGATACCCCGAATATAGCAAAAAATAAAAATGTATAAACAATATTATTAGTATCATGCACTAAAGCAAACGCTGCAATCAATATTGCTTCATCAATAAAAACAACAGTATACTGAACAATCCTCGGAAAGTATAATGAAAATCTTGAATAAAGAAATATCATTAACAATAGGTTGTAAAGAGAAGAAAAATAAAATACAAGTTTAATTGCATGTTTGTTAACATCTGTTGTTATTGTAAGTAAACCTATAAGTACGAAAATAATAATCCATCTAATAAATACAATGAGCCTCTCAGAGCCAATTATAGAAGGGACATCCTCTCTAAAAAGAAGTTTAAGTAGCCTGCTTATACTCTGCTTGAATCCCATAATACACCATTTTTAGATATAAAAAATATTATTACTTTGTGAACAATTTTTTGTAAATTTCTCTTTTGGTTAAACCAGTAATTTTAGAAGCTATTTCAAGAAATGACTTTTTATCGTAATGGGTTTCTTTAACTGCATTTCTAAAAGCTGGTGGTTCCACAATAATGGTGTATTCACCTTTTACTATGCCCTGTTTTAAGGTATCAAATACAGTTTTAATATCTCCAGATATATAATCTTCGTATAATTTGGTTAGTTCTTTAAACACAAACACTTTACAATCTACCAAATAGTTTTTCAAAAAATCCAGTGTGTTTAATAATCTTTTAGGGGATTCGTAAAATACAACCGGTAAGCCGACTTTGAAATATTTTTCTATTGTATTATGCATTTGTTTTTTACCCGATGGCATAAATCCAAGAAATATAAAACCGTTTTCGCATGTTCCACTTATGGATACAGCAGATGTCAAAGCCGAAGGACCTGGAACAGGTATAACTTTTATATTGTTCTCTAAAGCCAATCTTATAAGGAATGCCCCTGGATCAGCAATATTTGGTGTACCTGCGTCTGTTACCATGGCTATATTAGCACCATGTTTCAAATATTCAATAAGCTCTTCAACCCTTTCTTTTTTAGAATATTTGTGAAAACTAATTAATCTTTTTCTTATGTTATATTTGTTAAGTAAGACTGCTGAAGTTCTCGTGTCTTCACATGCTATCATATCAACGCTCTGGAGTGTTTCTACGGCTCTAAAAGTTATATCTTTAAGATTTCCTATAGGTGTAGCCACAATAAATAGCTTGCCTGCTTTATTATTACTTATATTCTGCATCAAATGCGTTTTTAATTAGTTCTATTGAACCGTCTGGATTAATAGCAACCACATCAAACCTGATAGGTTTATTTATTAGATGGTTTTTTTGCATATAATCAACAGCTGTTAAAATTATTCTTCTCTTTTTTTTATTCACAATAGACTCATGTGGACTACCAAACAGGTAGCTATTTCTGCTCTTAACTTCAACAAATACTGTATGAGATCTATCTTTTGCTATAATATCTATCTCTCCAAAATGAGAGCGATAGTTTCTTTCCAGAACCTTATATTTGAGTGTCTCTAAATATGCTACTGCTCTATCCTCCCCCTTCGTTCCTACACTACGCTTGTTCATATGATAACAGTATCAATTTAATACAGGTTATCTAATTTACTGATTTACTGATACACTAACTACTGCAGGTGTTGCGCTCCCTGAACTAACATTGATATTGGTTGTATATGAAATAGAGGCTGTTAAAGCCTGACCAGCTGTTACAACTGAAGGAAGTGGTATTTGTGCTGCCTGTTGACAAGCTATAGTTGTACAAAATCTTACATGCATTACGCTTACCCCTCTGCTATCAGTCGTAAGTACACAGGGTGAAGGACATATATTCCCATTTTTGTCTAAAAAAGCAAAAACACCTGTATTATTAGGCTGTTGTCCTACAGCAAACGCTGCGTTGTAAGTTACCTTTATGCCATTCATTGGCACAGCACTTGAAGAAGACGAAGAGGAGCCACCACTTGCATAAGTGACAACTGTATAAATATATTCATCCACATAAGGATCAGCAGTATCTTTAATAGTTATACTCGTTGGATTTGCTGTTATAGTGGAACCAGCGGGTGCAACATTCTGTCCGCATCCAAACATTAAAACCACCCCTGTTAAGAACGCTGTTAGCAGTAGAATTTTAACCTTCATATTTGTACCTCCCTCAATATTTTTTTTAATACCTTTTTATCCAGTGCAAAAAACTTGGGTATACCTATATCTTTTACCAGGATCAAATTTATTGTATTTGCTTTGCTTTTTTTATCATATTTTATAGCTTTACTCAAGCTCTGCGCTGCAAACCCCTTTAGAGAGTGCGGCAATCCCATACTCATTACTACCTCTCTTATCCGTTCTGGTATTTGCTTATTACAGAGATTGAGAATGTATGATACTTCAGCAGCTATTATCATCCCTATTCCAACAGCCTCGCCATGAAGTACTCTGTAATTGGTAAGTGTTTCTATTGCATGGGCAAAGGTGTGTCCAAAATTAAGTATCATTCGTATACCGGTTGTCTCCTTTTCATCTCTTCTGACAAACCAGGATTTTGCATCACTTGAATTATACACTATTTTTACCACATGATTTTGCGATCGTTGTAAAATATCGGTCTTGTTCTTCTCAATAAAAAAAAACAATTCTTTGTCTTTTATTATGCCATACTTTATAACCTCTGCCAATCCTGCCTTATAAATACGATCTGGTAAGGTTGTTAAAAAGTTTGTATTAGAGTACACATAGATCGGTTGATAAAAACTCCCGATGACATTTTTTATAAGATTAAAATCAACGCCTGTTTTGCCTCCAATAGCTGCATCTACCTGAGCCAATAAAGTTGTGGGGACCTGTATATATCTTATGCCTCTCATGTATGTAGAAGCTACAAATCCTGTTATATCCCCTATAACGCCCCCACCCACACCAATAAGGATAGAACCCCTATCTGCACCGTATGATAACAATTTACCATATATGTTCTGGACCGTTGTTAAGCTCTTATACTTTTCACCATCTGGTAGTGATATAATATGATAGCTCAAGCCTTGCTTTTGAAAAGCTGTTTTTATAACAGTATTGTACAACTGTAATACAACCTCGTTAGTGATAATAATTAAATTACTGTAATCTATGGAATTGATTTTACGAATCAGAGAACTAAATAAAGGCTCGTTTGTAACAAGTATATCATAAGCTAACCCTGATGAAGATATTTTTAATTTGACAGTTTTTTTCATATACGTATTTTTTTTATAATATTCTCTACGATTTCATTTGGCGTAATATTGTCTGTTTCTATTACAATATCAGAGGCAAGATAGCGTGTTTCTCTTCTTTTTAATAAATTCTGTATAATATCAAGTCTATTCCCTCCCTTCAAAAGTGGTCTATTATCAACATTGGCTGTTCTCATAAACAAAACAACAGGTGAAGCCTTCAGGTAAATTATCTTTCCTATATTTTTTAAGAACAAAAATACATCATCATCCATAACTGCTCCACCTCCTGTTGCAACAATAGATGAATCTTTGGGAGAAAGTGACAATATAGTATCCTTTTCTACCTTCCTGAAATAGTCCTCACCTTTGTTAGTTATTATTTCAAATATACTCATACCAGTTTGTTTCTCTATAAGCTGATCCGTATCTATAAAATTTCTTCCTGTAGCTTGAGCCAACATCCTACCCACAGTTGTTTTTCCACACCCCATCATTCCCACCAATATAATATGCCCATCCATTTCAATATTTTTTTACACGAGCAATATATGCATTATAATTATTTTTCAGATCCTTAATGGTATCTCCACCAAATTTTTCCATTACAGCATTTGCAAGTTCTATTGCACTAACTGTTTCTCCAACAACAGAAGCGGCTGGTACAGCACAGATGTCAGAACGCTCTACTGTTGCTTTAACGGTTTTTTTGGTTAAAATATCTACACTACGCAAAGGATTATACAAAGTTGATATGGGCTTCATATATGCCCGTAATATAATCTCTTCACCATTAGTAACACCACCTTCAATACCACCAGCCCTATTAGTTTTTCTATAAAAGCCTTTGTTTCTGGAAAAGTATATTTCATCGTGGACCAGGGAGCCATACTTGCCTGAATTTACAACTCCATCTCCTATCTCAACACCCTTTATAGCCTGTATACTCATCAAAGCCCATGCGAGCCTACCATCCAGCTTTCTATCCCATTGACTATATGAGCCCAAGCCTGCAGGTACATTAGTTATCCTAATCTCAAATACACCACCAAGCGTATCTCCCTTTTTCTTAGCCAATTCTATGATTTTAGCAGCTTGCTTAGCAGCCTTCATATCCGGCATATTTAACATGTACTCATCAGTCTCTATTATCTTATTCAGCTTTTTAAGGTATTGATCACCTAATGTTATTGGCGGTAAAATATCAGAATTTATGTGCACATTGCCTATGGACACCACATAACTGTAAAGTTCTATAGAAATGTTTTTAAGCAATAATATAGCTATTGCTCCTACTGCAGTCCTAATAGCTGTTTCTCTTGCACTTGCCCTCTCAAGCACATTTCTCAAATCGTGATGATCGTATTTTATTCCCCCTGCAAGGTCTGCATGCCCTGGCCTTGGCATTGTCACGAATTTCTCCTGGCTATTAATAAAAGGATCCATTATATCCTTCCAATTTTCCCAATCTTTATTTTCAATATAAAGGGTGACTGGAGAACCTATTGTATACCCCCTCCTAACACCTGATAAAATATCCACTTGGTCCTTCTCTATAAACATCCTTTTTCCTCTTCCGTACCCCATCCGACGTTTTAAGAGGTAAGAGTTAATTACCTGTTGATCTATAAAAAGACCAGCGGGGAGTCCCTCAATTATAGCAATTAAACCTTTGCCATGGGACTCACCGCTCGTAAAATACCTTAACATTGGTTTTAGTTATTTATAATTAACTTATTCAATAACGAATCATCTATTGGTTTACTATTCTTGGCGTTATAAATATAAGCAATTCTGTTGTTTGATTGGTTCGTGTTGTGTTCTTAAATAACCAACCAATTAAAGGTATCTTATAAAACCATGGTACACCAGATACTGTTGTAGATTTGTTGAACTGGTATATACCCCCGATAACTGTTGTCTCGCCATTTTTAACAAGAACCTCTGTATCTGCTTCTTTCTTAGATATACTTGGCACACCGCTTGCACTCAGTATTGAGGTGTCTGGTGCATTTTTTTCTGCCTTAATCTTCATTATTATACTTCCATTAGCAGTAATATGCGGAGTTACTTCAAGACTTAAAACAGCATCAATGAATTGGGTTTGTGTTCCCATCTGAGAAACAGTTTGATAAGGTATGGACAAACCTTGCTGTATCTTTGCTGTTGTATTGTCAAGAGTTGTAACCTTTGGACTTGATATGATCTTACCTTCACCGGTTTGCTCCATTGCACTTAATTGCAAATCCAGCAAGAAACTATTTGTAAGATTTCCAAAGGTAAAACCAATAGCACCACCAGCCCCTGTTCCAACAGCTGCTGGCAGGTTTACTATATAATTACTACCACTTGAACCCACACCACCAGCTAATGGTAATGCCTGGGACGTTGGATTTTGTTTTATTATACCACCACCAACACCTATTGTATTTGGAAATGCCAGACCTGTTGCATTACCATAAGCAGGGCTTGCTTGATAATTAGTACCCCATTGCACACCAAGTTGACGGGTAAAGTTTGTATCAGCCTCTACAATCCTTGCTTCTATCAACACCTCTGGTGTTTGCAGGTCAAGTGCCTTAACAAGCTTTTCAGCCTCTGTTATAACCTTTGGAACATCCTTTATAATTATTGAATTTGTTCTTCCATCAACACTTACAGACCCTCTTGATGTTAAAAGTGACTTTAGCTGAGATGCCAGGTCTGATGCTTTTGCATAGTTAACTGGTATTATCCTTGTAACAAGTTCCTCCAATTTTTCCTGTTTTTGTTTTGCTTCAAGCTGTGCCTCTTGTTCTTTTCTGAGTGTTTCAATTGGGGCTATTCTGATTATGTTACCAACCTGTACCATTCCAAGGTTATTTGTTTGTAATATTATATCCAATGCTTGATCCCATGGTACATTAGTCATCTTCATGGTAACCTTTCCATGGACATCATCACCAGCTATAATATTTTTGTTGCTCACCTCAGCAATAAGCCTTAAGATATCCTGAATATCTGCATCTTTGAAATCAAGCGATATCTTTCTGCCGGTATAAACATGCTTCATCCCGAGGCTCTGGGGTGAGAACACAACCGGTGACGATGGAGCAGAACTAATTTGTTGAGGAGCAGGTGCACCCGGAATCTCATTTGCTGGTTTTTGTATTATCACTGCCCCCTGTTCTTGTACACCAGAACCAATGGTGGCAACCAATTTGTTACCCTTTTTATCAATGGTATAAGGTGGAAATTGTTGCTTTGTTGTATCCAGAACAAACCTTACTTTGTCAGGATACTGCCCTATTCTTATCCTTTCCACATCATTTGTTCCAACTGAAACTTCCTTTGCTGGAAACAAATTGCCTACATCAAGTATATCTATTACAAGTCTCGCAGGATTATTCAATCTAAAGGCATTATAATTCCCTATTTCCCCATTACCTACAAAATCAATAATTGTTTTATTGTTTTCTGTACTATATTTAACATCTATTATCTTTGAAGCAACAGGTTTCTGCTCCTCTCCAGGCTGTACTGGTTGCTGTTCCTCTATAACTGGGACGGCTTGCGTTGTTACCTGTTCACCTGCTATAGAAGGCAAAGGTGGTTGGGTTTGCTCTGATATAGCACTTGAAGTTGGTTGCAACCCTGCTTCGGGTACCACAGGCTGCTCTATCCCTGGTGGTGTAGGTGTAACACCGGCAGGCGCTCCAACCTCTGGACCTGGTTGGACTGGTGGTAGCGGTTGCAGAGCCTCAGTCTGGGTGGATGTTGTTAACGCAGCACCCTGTTGTGCCTCGGGTATAGGCAATGTAGATGGGCTTAAGCCTTCACTTGAAAGCGGAGATGGTATCTCAGCTGGTTGATTTTGTGGTTGTTCAGATAAAGCAGTTTTTGATACATTAACAACAAGATTGTTACCCATTACACTGGCATTATAATCAACAAGTTTATCTAAGCCTATCTCTATTCTCCCTATTTTACTTCCAGCCTCACTGATAGATTTAACAGTTATAGTATTTATTATACCATTATTGATAGCCATGCTATTTGATAAGGATGAAACATCAGCGTTTGTTAGATCAACAACAATTCTTAATGGGTTGGTCATCTTATATACTGTATATATAGGGGGGGTACTGCCTTCTATGGTTAACACAGTAGCTGTATCCTGATCTGATATGTCAATGTTACCAATAATATTAGTACCTCCACCAGGAACTGGCTTTGATCCTGCACAAGCCCCTATAAAGACCAATATCGCTAAACTCGATAATAATATTTGCGATTTTTTCTTAATTTTCATTTTATTTCCCCCTTAAATTTTTTGCGTTTTCTTTAATTCCATTGTAACTTCATTTGTTTTTATCTTACCCGTAAAAACATCCGTGTATTGTTCCAGAACAACGATCTTGTCATTCAGTATACGAATTATTACCCCATTGTTTTTCCCAATTTTTGTACCAACTCCAACTATATAAGTTTTGCCCGTTGGATCTTCTATAATAGCCTTTGCATTAGATACACCCCATATTATTCCTCTTACAGTTAATTGATCCAGAGAAAATTGCTGAAGCGGTGTCAAAGCAGTTGTTGGTTTAACTTTGGATATATCAAATGGTTCAAACGGATCTGGTTTACCAGCAGGGTTGTAATAATATGTAGATGTAGATGTAACAGTTACTGTGTTAGCCTGGGGTTGAACTGTAGCAACAGATGAAGGTGATGGAATTTGCTTCTCAGAGATCTTTGTAGAAACAACATTTTTTTCAGCTACCTTAGGAACAACAGGTGATTTCTTACATCCACCAATGGTAATTATTCCTGTTATAAAGGCTATCATTATTATTAACGAGTTTCTTTTCATCATATATCTTCCTTTTTACTTTTTTTTGCCTGCTGGGGTTTGAGCAGGTGCGGACTCAACAAACCTGAAGATCTTCGTCAGAAAAGAAGCATCAAGCATTGTCTTCCCCGTAGATGTTTGCTGCATAACCTTCAAGCTTAGGTCAGAAACATTAACAATCCTCTGTAGCTCTGCAAGTTTATAAAGGAACATAGCAATATCAGCATAAGTTCCGGTTAAATGTATCTGAACAGGTATCTCTGCGTAAAAACCTTTTACTACCTCTGCCTTAGGTTCTATTTGAACAACATTGAGTTCAGTAGTCTTTGACAATGTATTTAATGTAACAAGATATTTGTCCACTTCTGGATTGTTAGGCAATTTGGTCAACGCCTCGTTTAGCTGTTCTGTAAGTTTTTTTAGTTCATTCTGGAACTCTTCTTTATGATCTGCAATTGCCTGAGTTTCAAGGACTTTTGCCTGGATAGAACGCTCCTGTGATTCCAGCCCTGCATATGTATTTCTCTCAGCCAGATACCCGGGCCAGACGTACAGGTCAAGCAATAAGATAAGTATTACAACCACTGCTAATAACAAAAGCTTCTGTTGAAGGTTAAGCTTTGCTAATGTGTTAATATTTATATCCATGATTTACTCCTCAATAAAACAATCATAAAGTTTTTTTTGTTGTCTCTGTAATGCTAACACCTGGTGTAGAATTAAATTTGCATGAAAGAGAAAATTTATATAAAAGAAGATCACTTGATTTTATCTGTTCTGTTTTTGCAAGATTTACATCACTGAAATATGGATCCTTTGAAAGATTATCCATGAACTGGGCTAAGGTAGCGTTATCCAGTGCAACACCATCCATTCCGATTAAATTATCGTGCTGCTGCATTGAAACAAGCCATAGCTTTTTAGATAGCACACTTGCAGGATCGTATGGAATACACTTTGAAAGCTCATCCATTAAATGAACCTCTGCAAGTCTATTAGTTTCTAATTTATTAATAATATCAAGTTTGTCTTTTATTTGATCCTTCATCTTCTTGAAATTATTGATCTCATCCACAATCTTGTTTAGTCGAACTAACTTTTGATTCAGCTGGGCAATGTTATTCTTTGTGGCTGTCATTTTACTTCGTATATTTACTTCAAGAAATATCAATATAGCGATAATTACTAAAATTACTGCCCCACCTATTGCTAATTGCTTATAAATTGTAAGTTCTTTTTGCGTTACAGTTTTTTTTGATTGTTTTAATAAGTTTATTTTCATCATAATCAGTTACCTACCTTCCTCGTGGCTAACCCAACAGCAAGACAAACAATAGGCGCAATATCATTGATGTAATTTATATCAAATATCTTTGTGTTAACAGCCACTTTTTTAAACGGATTCAATGGTTCTACCGGTAACCCTGTTTTTTGTGATATTAAATTAAGGAAATCAGGTGCTTTTGATGTACCACCACTGATCAGGATCCTTGATATCTTTTCACCACCTGTTGATAGGTAAAAATCTATAGATCTTTGAATATCTGCTGCAATGGTCTCAAAGGCAGTTTTTATAATTTCCATTACATCGGGAGTGATAGGCGTCCCACCCGCACCTGTTTTTCTTTTCTCAGCCTCTTCGCGTGAGATGTTTAGTCCCTTCTGGATTTCCTCTGTGATCTGATTACCACCAGACTGTGTTAAATCCCTTGCAAAAACAGGAATACCTTTATTTACCACATTAAAATTTGTAATACTCGCTCCTATATTAATAAGTACGACTGTATCATCCATATATTCAGGATAGTTGATCTCAAATATATTTTGCAAAGCAAATACAGCTATATCTACGATTGCTGCGTTAAGTCCTGCTTCAGCTATTGCTGTAACATAATTATTTATTAGCTCCTTTTTGGCACCGACAAGAAAGACACTCATTTGCCCTTCAGCTGTAGACCGCTCAAGAACCTGAAAATCAAGGTTTACCTCATTTATATTAAATGGAATGTATTGTTCTGCTTCCCACTGAATGGACTCCGCAAGTGCTTCATCTGTTGTTATAGGCATATTTATTTTTTTCATGATCACAGAGTGCCCGGAGACAGCTGTAGCCGTGTTTTTAGTTTTAAGCTTTAGATTGGCGAGTATACTTTTGATAGCATCTGTTACTGCAGAAGTATTAATTATATCACCATCTACCATAGTGTCCGGAGGCAGGTTTGCTATACCGAGATTCATTAACTGATAGTCTTTTTTGCCAACGGGTTTAAGTTCAATAAGCTTTACACTACTTGTACCAATATCAAGTCCTATCAGTTGTTTTCCACCACCAAAAATAGCCATAAGACCTCCTTTACAGTTAATCCGGGAAAATCTTGTCTTTCTCAGAAAGTTTAAACCCCAATGCCTGAATAATCTTTCGTTTTGTATCCACCCTGCACTCTTTACCCTGTTCTATTCTTGTTATGGTAAGAACAGAAACATTTGCCTTCCTTGCAAGCTCGGCTTTACTCATTAAGGCTTTGGTTCTTATTAATTTCAAATTATTCTTCCCCATCATTACACCTCTCTTATGCTCTATAAGTGCATATTAAAAATAAAATGTCAAGCATTTTATTAATATAAATATTAATTAGTATATAATTACGCATAATTATACGCTTATAGGCATAAAAACTTATTTAATAAAATGTAATAGAAAGGTTATGTTAGTAGCGAAGCCCGTTGTTCAGATTATTAAAAATTACCCATTTTGTTTTTCAAGTTTTAAAGTAAAGGTTTGATATGCCTTACCACCATATCCATCATCAACAACTACTTTTACAGTAACAGTTACTGGTAGAGCTACATCCTTTATATTCCATGATATAATACCATTGTTATCTATTTTCATACCTTCTGGTGCAGACTCAAGCTTATATGTTAATGGATCTTTATCTAAATCTACTGCTTCCACTTTATATAAAAATGTAGAACCGGTAATAGAAGTAGGAGGCGTTGAAACTATAACAGGTGGGGTATCCTGAATAGAGATATAACTGCTTGTAACACTGTTTCCATTTTTTTCTCCATCAAAAGGTGTTACAACTGCATATATCAGATCACCATGCTTATATGCCTCACAACTAAAAGAATCTCCTGTTTGGTCACTTACTGGCTTATTATTTACATACCATTGATAAGTCAAAGATACAGGATCACCATCAGCATCGTATGTCTGAACTGAAGCATGAATTGTAGAAGCTACTGTTGGGTATAATGGCTCAAGAGTTAAAGATGTAATAACAGGTGGGGCATCCTGTATAGTTATTTGAGGGGTTGTAGTTGATACCTGCTTATTTTCCCTGTTTAGATAATGTACAACCGCTGTAATATTATCTCCCTTTTTAAAATCTTTACTGAGACTGTTAGATACAACAGACTCTTGATTATCAATATACCATACAATACTTTTAAGATTTATGTTGTTTGGTAAAGCTACGGTAAGAATGCTCTCTGTAGTAGGAGATGGTGGTTGAATTGTAAAATAGCCAGCAGTCTGTAACGGAGGTGGATTAATATTTGTAGAGAATGGGGTTTTCATTGGTTGTTTGTTATTTTTCTGACACCCGGTTATTATTAATAAACTTAACATAAATAGAAAAAATCTCTTCATATGCCTCCTTTATAATTCATCCCAAAAATGGGCAGGAAATAAAAACTATACACAAGCTCCACACAACATACACAGAACCTTTTACCCTCAAATACAAACTTAGAGCTAATCAATATTGTACTCCTTTAGTTTATACATTAATGCCCGTAGACTTATTTCAAGCAATTGTGCTGCCTTTGTTTTGTTACCATTTGTTTCCTTTAAAGCCTTTTTAATCAAATTGATCTCTAACATTCTTTGGGCTTGCTTTATAGAAAAGCCTATTTCTGCATCATCCAGTAATGTCTTATCTTCTGACTTAATGGTTTCCGGTATAACATCAAGCGTAATCAAGTCTCCTTCTGTAAGGATACATGCTCTCTCAACGATATTTTCAAGTTCTCTTACATTGCCATGCCATGGATATTTTAAAAATACCTCAATCACGCGATCCTCAAAACCCTTAATATTTTTTGAAAGCTTTGCATTATTCTTCTTTAAAAAGAAGTTAGCAAGTAATGGTATATCTTCTTTTCTATCTCTTAGAGGTGGTAATTTTATATTGAATACATTAAGTCTATAAAATAAATCATCCCGGAATTTACCATTCTTAACCTCTTCTGAAAGTTGTTTAGATGTCGCCGCAAGAAACCTTACATCTATATTTATAGATCTTGTATCACCTATGCGCATTATCTGTGATTGCTCAATTGCACGGAGTAATTTTACCTGCAGATTTAAAGGCAATTCGCCAATCTCATCAAGAAAGAGGGTGCCTCCATCAGCAATCTCGAATAAACCCTGTTTGTTTGTATAAGCGCCGGTAAATGCCCCTTTCACATAACCAAACAATTCACTTTCAAGTAGATTCTCTGGTATTGCGCCACAATTTATAGTTATAAATGGCATATCTTTTCTTTCACTATTATAGTGAATTGCCTTAGCAACTAATTCCTTACCTGTGCCGCTTTCACCCGTAATTAACACAGTGGTCTTTAACCTTGCCACTTTCTTTATCTCGTTTATCACATTTAAAATACCCTCGCTCTTTCCTACAATAGCACTAAAATCATAATCCTTAGCAACAGCCTTTTTAAGAACTATATTTTCTCTATATAATTTTAAACGTTCCTCTGCCTTTTTGATAGTTAATACTAATTCATCTGGTTTGAATGGTTTGGGTATATAATCGTATGCACCGGCTTTGATAGATTCTATGGCACTATCAATATTACCATAAGCTGACATCATAATCATGGTAGTTTCTATTTTATTTTTTTGCAGTGTTCTGAGTAATCCCATACCGTCCATTTTTGGCATTTTAACATCGCAGATGACAAAATCATACGGCTGTCTCTTGAGCATCATCAAAGCCTCTTCACCATTAGATGCTGTATCAATAGAATAACCATACGCACCAAGTATATTAGAAACAGTAAATCTAATATTTTCCTCATCATCTACAACAAGTATCTTTATTTCCTCTCCCATACCTTTTATGATAGCATGGAATACCAATTATACTCAAGCCTAAAAGACAATAAAAAGAAAAGGCAAAACAAGGATTTTATCTTGTTTTTATAATAACATCTATTTCAACCCTGGCGCCCTTGGGCAGTGAACTTACAAACACAGTTGTACGTGCAGGTGGTTCATCATTAAAATACTTTGAGTAGATCTTATTAAAGTTGTTAAAGTCATCAGGATTTACAAGATATGCAGTTACCTTAACAATATCTTTCATTGTAAGATGCTGTTCTTCTATAGCAGCATTTATTGCCTTCAAAATTGTTTCTGTCTGGATTTCTATATCATCTCTAACTAACTTACCGCTAATCAAATCTACAGGGATTTGACCGGAAAGAAATAAAAATCCATTAGCTACAACCATTTGTGAATAAGGACCAACAGGAGAAGGCAATTTATTTGTTACAAGACATTTTTTCATGCCGTTTCTCCTGACATTACTCTGTGTACATCGGTTACATCTTTTATCTTTGCTATACTATTTATTATCTCTCTTAACTGATGAGTATCTTTGACAGCAATCTCAAACATTAAGGTTGACCTCTGGTTTCTATCCGGTGATACAGATGCCCTCACAATGTTTATGCCCATAGAGGATATGGAATTAGTTATGCTTGCAAGCAGACCAGGTTTATCCATACCAGTAACCAGTATCTTTACAGGTCTGAGTATCTCTTTAGAAACATCCCATTCAGCATCTATCTTGCGCTCGGGATCTAATTCTAATATCTTCGGGCAATTAGCAGTATGGATCGTTATACCCCTTCCTCTGGTAATAAAACCTACAATAGGGTCACCAACAATTGGATTACAACAATGCGCAAATCTCACAAGTATATCATCCATTCCTTTTATTTTAACAGCTGTTGAGGACTTTCTTGCAACGATTTTAAACAATTTTGATATTGCACTGTCTGCTTTGGGCTTTAATTCGCCGAGCTTATCCATAGGAACAAGATGTTTCATCACTTGAAAAGGCGAGACCCTTCCATAGCCTACTTGAGAATACAGGTTTTCTATAGTTTTAATACCTGTCTCTTCAAGGTACTTGTTTATCTCATTTGAACCTACGATTTTTGAAAAATCAAAATTAAACTTTGAAAACTCACTCTCCAGCAGTTCCTTTCCTATATTCTTACTCTGCTCCTTTTCTTCTTTACTTAACCACTGCCTTATTTTTGCTTTTGTCTTTGGAACTACAACAATCCTTAACCAATCCCTTGTTGGGTGTGCGGTAGGTGAAGTGATTATCTCAACTGTATCACCATTTTTTAGAGGTGTTTTTAGCGGTACTATCTTACCATTTATCTTTGCACTGGCGCAATGATTGCCCACATCAGTGTGAATTGCGTAAGCAAAATCAAGAGGAGTAGCCCCAGCCGGAAGTTCTATTACATCTCCCTTTGGGGTAAATACATAAACCTCATCCGGAAATAAATCAACTTTCACAAACTGAATAAAGGATTCAGGGTCCTGCAGTTCCTGTTGCCACTCAAGAAGATGTCTTATCCATCTGAATGTTACATCTTCTTTTGTATCTATGAGTTTGCCTTCTTTATATTTCCAATGAGCTGCTATACCCTCTTCTGCTATTCTATGCATTTCTTTTGTTCTGATCTGGATCTCAACCTTCTCTCCTTTTGGTCCGATAACAGTGGTATGTAAAGATTGATACATATTATTTTTAGGCATTGCTATATAATCCTTAAACCTGCCCGGTACAGGCCTCCAGGTATTATGAATAATACCCAGTGCCTGATAACACTCCTTTACAGTATCTACAATAATTCTGAAAGCTGTAATGTCATAAACCTGTTCAAAATCAAGATTATATTTCTCCATTTTTTGATAGATACCATAAAGGTGTTTTGGCCTTCCGTTTACCTCTGCCTTTATTCCCTCTTTTTCAAGTATCTCTTTTAAAATATGCTCTACTTCATGCACATACTTTTCCCGTTCTTTGCGGGTTTTGGCTACCATTTTTGAAAGTTTATAGTACAGCTCCGGCTGAGTAAAGCGAAAGGCTAAATCTTCAAGTTCAGATTTCAACCAATAAATACCAAGTCTGTGGGCAATAGGTGCATAAATATCAAGTGTTTCTTTTGCTATACCTTCTCTTTTATCTTCAGGCATATATTCCAATGTTCGCATGTTGTGCAGTCTATCAGCTAACTTTATAATTATAACACGGATATCTTTTGCCATAGCAACAAGCATCTTGCGAAAATTCTCTGCCTGCTTTGCAAGCTCGGTATTAAAGGTAATATTACTTATCTTTGTAACACCCTCAACAAGGTCCGCCACATCTTTCCCGAACAAATCGCGGATCTCTTCTATGGTAGCCCATGTATCTTCTACAGTATCATGAAGTAGTCCTGCAGTAATAGTAGGTACATCCATTTTTAAAGAAGCAAGTATACCTGCAACTTCCATAGGATGTACAAGATAAGGTTCTCCTGATCTGCGAACCTGACCATTATGAACCTTTGCAGAAAAGACATAAGCCTTATTTATTAAATCTAAATCAGCCCCTGGATTATAGGATAGTATCCTTTCATGAATTTCATTTAGCCTTATCATAATTAAGTTTTTTGGGGTTACTATAACATACTAAAAACCCCGCTAATGCAGCATTACCCCTCAAACACGACATTCTTCCATTTTACCCGAGAAACTACTATTTCTTTTTCTGGGATGAGCCTATTATATATGGAATCTTACTTGCTGCAACCTCTCTCAACGCTAAAACTATTTCTTTATTATCATCTTTATTTTCTATAAGAGGCTGTGCACCTTTTAAGAGCTGTTTAGCTCGTTTCATAACAATTTGCGCAAGTACAAACCTATTGTTTGTAATTTTCAATGAATCTTCTATAGTTACCCTTGCCATATATTTACCTCTCTTTTATTAATCTAATCCAGTTATTCATCATTGTCAATTTACCATAATTAATTGTTGACACTTGCTATATCCTTTAGAACCAACTCTACGCTATCATTACCGTTAAATGTATTGCTTCTTATATGATAAGCTATGTTTGCATATTTGGGCAAACTATCTACTGACTCGGTTGTATTAAAGATAACAAGTCCAAGCGAGGTATTATCCTGCACCGCCTTACACCTTAAAACATTGTGTTTTAGAACAACTGGCTCAGTTAATCTAACATTGTATGAAACAAAAATTGGCTCAGCATTACCTGTTCCAAAAGGCATTAGCAGTCTCAAATCTTCACTTACTTTTTTTGTAATCTGATTAAATCTTAATACGCCATCTATGTTAATAATTGGTGTAAGCATATCAGGCGTAAGTGTTACATCCATAAGTCTAAAAAACTCATCCTTAAAAGAATCAAGTTTATCTGCCTTTATCACGAGTCCAGCAGCAAGCCTGTGTCCCCCAAATCCAACAAGGTATTCACTTAAACTCTTTAATGTTTCATAGATATGCAATGATTGAATACTTCTTGCGGAACCTTTTCCTATATCGCTGGTTAAAGAGATCAAAATTGTTGGTTTATAATATGTTTCTACAAGCTTTGAAGCAACTACTCCTATAACCCCTGGATGCCATTCCTCTGATGCAAGTACTATACCCTTACTTTTTCTAAAAACAAGATCATTATCTATAAGCTTTAGTGCATCCTTAAATATCTTTTGTTCAATCAATTGCCTCTCGCTATTGATCTTATCAAGTGTATTGGCAAGCTTTGTTGCAAGCAAGGGATTATCCGTTGTTAATAATTGTACTCCTATTGTAGGATCATCAAGCCTTCCAGCTGCATTTATCCTCGGCGCTATTCTAAAACTTACATCCGAAACAGTAATATCTCCATGAGAAAGAGATGCGACATCTTTTATAGCTTTTATTCCATACCTCTCTGAGTCTTTTAATACCTTTAAACCAATACTTACTATAATTCTATTTTCGCCAGTAAATGGAACTATATCAGCGATAGTGCCGAGCACCACGAGGTCAAGATATTTTTTGAGATTTGGCATTTCCATATAATTGAAAAAACCTTGTTTTTTCATAGTACTTCGTAATGCCATAAGAAGATTGAACGCCACCCCTACACCCGCCAGTATATTTATTTCTTTATTGTCACTTTCCTTTGGATTAAGTATCGCATAAGCAGGAGGTTTTACCTCTGGTATTTCATGATGATCAACAATTATTGTGTCTATACCATTTTGTTTTGCAAAAGCTACTTCCTTGTAATTTGAAATTCCACAATCAAGCGTTAGAATTAGTTTGTATCCCTGGTGAAGGAATTTTTTAATACTTTCTATATTTAGACCATAACCTTCTTTTAATCTACTTGGTATATAATAGGTCACCTCGGCACCAACAGACTTTAAATAGAGATAAACGATTGATATTGAAGTTATACCATCTACATCATAGTCTCCGTACAACATAATCTTTTCATGCCTCTTAAGAGCCAGAACAATCCTTTTAACCGCCTTCTCCATATCATCTATAAGAAAGGGAGACGGTAGATTATTAAGATCAGGATGGAGAAAATGTTCTATATCTTCCTTTTTTGTAATACCTCTATTTACCAGAACAGTCGCTAATACCTCAGATATGCCAAGCGAGCGTGATAGATCTGCTATTAAAGTGTTAGAAGAGTTATTTATTTTTTCCCAGCGTTTAACCATTATTTCTTCTTTTGAAAGAGTTTTCCCTTCTCACCTATCCAGTCCAGCACAATCGCACTTGCTATAAACACAGATGAATATATGCCAACAACCACACCTATAAGCATAGCAAGTGAGAAATCATGCAGTACAGAACCTCCAAGGAAAAACATTGCCAGAACCACGATGAATACAGTTAACGATGTTATAATTGTTCTACTTAAAACCTCGTTTATGCTTCTATTAAACAACTCCAGATTAGTTTCGTTCTTTCTTGTCTTCAAACGCTCTCGTATTCTATCAAACACAACTACTGTGTCAGTTAACGAATATCCTGCCAGTGTTAACAAGGCTGTAACTATAAGTAAGGTTATCTCTTTATTAAGTAGATAGAAAATACCTAAGACAACGAGTACATCATGGGCTGTAGCTATTGTAGCAGCAACGCCAAACTTAAATTCAAATCGCCATGCAATATAGATGATTATAGCGATCAAAGAAAAAATAATAGCCCACATTGCATTTTTCTGAAGGTTTTTGCCAACCACAGGACCTATTTCATTTGTAGTCTCAACTTCAAAGTTATTATCAGGAAATGCGCTCTTCAAGGTATTTATAATTTTATCAGCTATATTTTCACGAAGTTGTTTTACCTTCTTTACACTGATTAAAAACTCATTTAGTTTGGGAAGTTCCTGAATTTCCGGACTTGGTATATCAGCATTTTCAAGAACTTTTCTTATATCAGATATCCTGACAGGCTCTTTAAACTTTATCTGAACAGAAGTTCCACCACCAAAATCAATACCAATATTAGCCTTACCACGAGCTATTTGAATACCAGCGATAATTCCTATAGCTACAAGTATACCAGAGATTGTATAGGTATAGCGTCTTACTCCCATAAAGTTGATATTGGTTTTGCCTATAAACTCAAGAAACTTTAATTTCGTCAACCTGACCCTTGAATTCAGATAATCAAATAATGCCCTTGTAGCAAAAAGCCCTGTAAACAGATTCAGGGTAACACCAATACTAAGTGTTACTGCAAATCCTTTGATAGGACCGGTTCCAAAAATATACAAGATGATAGCTGTGATAAGTGTTGTAACATGTGAGTCTATTATTGTATAAAAAGCCTTATCATAACCAGCATCAACAGATGTTCGCACTGGTTTGCCCAGTTTTAACTCTTCCCTTGTTCTTTCAAAGTTAAGCACATTGGTATCTACAGCCATACCTATTGAAAGTATAATGCCTGCGATTCCAGGTAATGTTAATGTAGCCCCAAACAAAGCGAGTATAGCAAGAAGTATAATCACATTTATAAGCAATCCTATATCAGCTATGACACCGGCTATCATATAGTACACTATCATAAAGATAATAACGAACACACCGCCCACTATTGCTGCTGTTATACCCTCCCTTATAGAATCAGAACCAAGTGTTGGACCAACGACATTCTTCATAAGAACCTTCACCGGCGCTGGTAGTGCACCTGCGCGGAGAACTATGGCAAGGTCTTTTGCCTCATCTTCTGAGAAATTACCGGTTATCTGTGCGACACCCCCACTTATCCTTTCCCTTATTACAGGTGCAGAATAAACTATATCATCAAGTACTATTGCCAGTCTTTCACCCACATGTGCACCTGTCAGTTGATCAAATAACCTTGCTCCTCTTGAATTAAATCTGATACTTACATAAGGTTGATTATACTCACCGCCTATCTCCATTCTTGCATCTGTTAGCATATCACCACTCATTGAAACATTTTTATCCAGTATGTATGTTTGATATGTAGTAAGATTGGTATGCTTATCTTTGTTTACCTTATATCCTACCATATATTGGGGGGGGACTTTATCAGCAAGAAACTGCTCAAGCTGTTTTTTACTGTATGACCATAGGTAGGGGCTATTGATAGTTTCACCTGTGGGCAACTCTATAGGTGTTGAAGCAGCATAAATACCCTCTGGTAGCGGTTTGTACTTTTTTAGAAGATCAGTCAAAAATGCAGGATTCTCATCAACAAGCATAAATTCCAATTGTGCTGTTTTTCCTATAATCTCTATTGCCCTTTCTGGATCTTTTATACCGGGCAATTCTACAACAATTTGATCACTACCCTGAGGTTGAACAATAGGTTCAGTTACACCAAATTGATCTATCCTGTTCCTTATATTATCCACAGCTTGAGTCAAAATATTATTCTTCATGTAATTTATCTCTTCATTTGTAAGAGCAAATGCAAAAAATGGCGGTTGCGATGTATCAAGTTTTTTTAAATCAGGAAAATCATCCCTGAACACAGTCAACAGCCTGTCAGTATCGTTTACATTCTTGAGCCTCAGCGCTATTTCATCCGTGCTGGTAACAGAGATGGATTCAACAGCGATATTTTTATTATCAAGTGTTTTCTTTAATTCATCTGCCTTCCTTGCAAGATCATCTTTTATGGCTTTGTTTATATCTACACCAAAGACAAGGTATGTTCCACCTTTAAGATCAAGCCCGAGGTTAAGTTTAGCAGATGGAAACAATCCACTCCACCATTGCGGTAGTTGATTTACAAATGATGGTAGAACTATAAAAATAGAAATGAGCGTTAGCACACCTACGAGTATTAATCTCCACAAGATATTCCTGCGCATTTTTACTCCTTTAAATTAATTTAACTTTGTTTATAAACATTGAAAACTTTGTCTCAAGATACTCGGCAGCCCTTTTACACAAAAGCATTCTGGATAAAAATATTTCAAAGTACTCTACAACCTCAGATATTTCCGTATCAATAACCAGATTCAATGTAATCTCTTTTTTTTCTTTGTCCACATCAATGTTAGACTCTGTAACTGCATAATTTACTCTATCATGTATATCAAATGTTATAAAGTTTCTATTCCTGACTCTTGACCTGTGGACATGGGTTTTATCCGCTATGATAACAGCAGCTGTAATCTCGTTGGTAATCTCACTTCCATCATCCTCATGATTACCAATTGCACTCATCACTATAGCTGTATCTTCAATACTAAAGCCGTTGTCAAGGAGTATATCCTTTGATAAAAAGGCACTGGAAAGCCCATGATTATTACGACTGATCAAATTGCCAAGATCGTGTAGATAACCAGCTACTGCTGCAAGCTTAATGGTTTTCTCTGAAAAACCCAGGCTCCTCAATATAAAAGCTGCTCTTTCAGAAACAAATCTGGCATGATTTTCTCCATGTTCGGTATATCCAATACGTTCAAGATGCTGATCTGCAAGGTTTATATAACTCCGTGTCCTTGGATCATTTATTATTTGCTGAATACTATTATCTATGGCTATACCCATATTTGCCCTGTCCTATATAGTTATTAAAGCTATTGTTCTATATAAATTACTTTCCTGTGGTTCCCACCTTATCACCAGATTCAGGCTGGCTTGCAGAAGCATAGCCAGAGATATGTCCCTTTTCCACCTTTATCTTAACACCATCTGCGATCTCTATAGTAACAGCGCTATCTGCTATACCTGTTATCTTACCAAATATACCACTTGAAGTAATTACCTCATCACCTTTTTTAAGATTGGCTAAAAACTCTTGATGCTTTTTTAGCCTTTTCTGCTGCGGCCTTATCAACAACAGCCAGAAAATAAAAAAAATTATAATCAAAGGTAAGAACATACCCATCAATCCTGACATTCCACCTTCTGGCGCTCCAGCAGCAGTTCCTGCTGCGTATGCAATCGTGTCCATACTTTCTCCTTTTTTATATTTTATTGTTTAAAAATAGCATAGTAGTTACAGCACATATACATAAAGTACATTTTTTATTTGTCATCTATTTACCATCTTTAACATAATCGTTATAAAATAAATTAACTAATTTTTGTTGTCAATCAAACAACCAATCTTATTGCAACTTTTTGAATACCATTGCATCAGAGGTCATACCAGCAGATGATGACAACATAGCTTTACAAATGTTATCAAGAACTACCTATAAGGATAGGAACAATACTATGGTTGAAGTCAATACCGCCGAACAAGCATTTAAGCCTGACCAGATTGTTCTGTTCTTGTTCTGGAGCTGTAGCACAGTTTATATTGTGTTATCACTTGTTGTGTAGAGCATTCATTTTTTAAATGAAATTCTGAGTTAACGCTTGACAATTCATGAAATAATTATTTACAATATTAAAATTAACGCGGGGTGGAGCAGTCCGGTAGCTCGTCGGGCCCATAACCCGAAGGTCGAAGGTTCAAATCCTTCCCCCGCTATTTATTTTTCAATAAGTTACAAACTTTGTTTGTCATATAGCGTTAACTTATTAACTTTGATAAACTAATATTTCAAAACCTGCCCGCTTAACCAACTTCAAAACGAAAAACCAAATCCGATCGTCAGCCTCTGTCCGTCTACATTTATGTTACCGAGATAGCCGAAATCCAGTTCAAGGGGTTTTACAAAATACTGCCGTACTAATCCGAAAGAAAACTGGAGGTTGATACCTAACGGGCTGGTTGCTGTGGGAACTTTAAGAGGAATATAGAACCCCGCTGTGATCTCAGGAGCAACAATAACATCATGTTCTGTGATGCTTTGCTGATCGCTGATAGACACAGATGCAACATAAGTACTTACACCAAGCTCTGCATAAGGTACTGTCCATCGCCATAAAGGATAACTGTACCTGGCGCCAACGGTTATTATGTTGGTTATTAGATCAAAGTTGGCGGTCACACCATTTATCTGAGATGACTGTGAAGGCGAATACTGCGAATACCCGTAATTCGCAAAAACATCCACATTATTATACAGAGTATATGCACCCTCTATGTATACTGCTTTAAGCCAGTTTGAAGAGCTTATATACCTCCAGCCTGGATCCGCTATCTTGGTACCAAAATACCCTGCATTGATCTTCACACCTATAGGTTTATGAACGCTTATCTGTGGAGCATTTTGTGGCACTGCCACTACCGTAACTGACTCTTGTGTAAAATCTTGTGCCTGCGTTTCTCTATTTTCTGCCACAGCACATGCTGGTGTGAAACACCATGTTAGTCCGCATACCGTTCCTGCAACCATAATCGTCCATACAAGATTTTTTATCATATACCCTTACCTGTCAAACAGTTTATAGACATTGAATCCGCTCACAAACCTCATATTCAACGAATTTATATCAAGTAATGTAATAAATCCCAGCGGTTGATCATGCGATATGAACAATGTGTTGTTGCTTACACCCATGGTATCCGGCATTGAGGGTATTGTGAGAAAACCCGAAAGACCGGATGTGAGATCATAATAGACAAGTTCATTTTGGCTGTTCAGTGTCATCCATAAAAATTCATCCCCTTCCTGGTTTCTGGTGAACACGACCGAAGATGGAGCTTCCTTAATGTAGAAAGGATTTACATCCTGGCTATCCACATCAATAAGCGACACTGGGTATGCGGCATTGGGCAGGCTTGATGCTCTGTGCAGAATAACGGCTTTTGCCGGATCATCCGGTGCAAACAGTATGGACTGCACCGGTGCGATAAGCCCTCCATACACAGTCGTGGAGATAATACCGTTTTTGATCTTCAGATATGTTATGGACATAGAACTGCTTGAAGGTGCATAGAGAAGTGCGGAGTAGGTTGTGTCCGATACTGTGCACATACCACCGGTGCATGAGGATGACATCGCTACCGCACTTGCAGGCGTTGTAAGCGATACCGCCACCTCGGATATCGTAATGCTACTGTGATCAAAGCTCAGTATACTGACACTGTTGGTTCCCTGATCCACGATTAACCCAATGTTTCCGTCAGGATATATGCTGACCCATGTAGGCTGGTTTTCGGTAAATACATTCATAATTGACGGCACCAGAAGATTTATGGCATAGACCGCATTTTCAGCGTATGAGCGTATGAGTGCAATATCGCCCTGCGGCGTTATAACCACCTGATCTGGCACGACAATAATCGACGGGTCAGGCCAAAGTTCGATGTAATGACTGTTCGTAGGATACGCTGTTGGCACAACAAAACATCGGTTGTTTGAGATCACGATAAACTTATCTCCCAAAGGCGTAAAGACCACTTCCTGCGGTGCACCTCCACCTATACTTAATGTGGTTGTATCATCCGTTGTTGTCGTAAGGTTGACAACGGAAAAGGTGTTAAATACCAGGATACCGCGGAAGTTTGCTTCTTCACCGGGTATGTAATTGTGATACACAACAGCATGCGTGCCATCCGGAGAAATAACCATATCATTCAGGTTATCAGCTATTGTTTTCTTTACAACGCTGTTACCTATCAGGTAAACGGTGTCTTCCGAAGGGTTCAACACTGCAACGCCGCCCGATGGTGATGTAATATTGCTTGTCCCGGTGGCAGTACCGAAAACCAGAGGTTTGTACGGCAGGATCATGCTCGCACCTGCACCGACACTGTATGTTGTAAGTCCCAGGGTATTCATATCTATTTTTGTAACAATGCCCCATTGTCTACTGAGCACATAGAGATTATTGCCGGAACTGGTTAATAGAAACGATGAAGCAGGCTGGAGCGATATATTACCCCCGCATGATGTTATGGCCAACAAGAGTGTTATGATATAAAATTTTTTCATAATTCTAATGCGTCATTAATTCAAAACCAGTAACGGTGCTAAGCAGCGTACTGGAATCCGGTTCAATAAAACTTAATCTACCAAGCGGGTATGTCTCACCTATATATGCCGTATGCGTACCGGGCATAACCCCGATAAATGTCGGTGTTGATGGCACATACACACCCGTAGACAACTGGGTTACAAAATTAAGGATTGCAACAGCATCGGTGTCGGGCATCATTGCATAACCGTACACCCCATCATTGCTAACCGCAAATAAAGTGGGAGCTGAAACAAGAGCAACAGGGGTTGCCACCCCAGTTGTCATATCAAACATAGTGATCGCATAATGATTGAAAAAAAATTGTTGTACTGGATCCGATGACGACCCGCCTGGTCCGGTGTGCACTATGATTGCTGATGAAATACCGGTTGTCGTTGTAAAAGGCACCATGATTACGGAATTTACAGCCTTTATGACAGGGTAAGACTGAATAGAACCATCCGTAAAAGACAGAACATATACACTCTCTCCAGCCGAAGTTGTGGTGGTTGGACTGTTGGTATAAAGCATCGCACCCTTGCCGTCCGGGGATACGACAATATGATTTATATCAAGTCCTGTATATTGTGTCGTCACACTGAATGTCGACAAGGTGATGTAAGATAAGCTGCCGTTGCCCTCGTTGACGGCAATCGCCCTGGAGCTATCAATTGTCAGGGCGATATCGGTTACAGTGGGACCAAGGGCAAGTATGGTCTGATTGCCGTTTATGATATCCTGAATAACAATATCGCTGGAGTTCTGTATCACTGCAAGTGCGAACCTGCCGTCAGAAGTGAGTTTGAGTGAGGACGGCACTATCTTCTGCAGGAGCGGGTTAACGAGTTGATACCGCGTAACCACATAGCTATTGTTTAAATCAATAACGCTGAGCATGGATGTGGTTACTGCTATTGCCTTGCTGCCATCAGCTGTGAACATTATCATATATGGCAGATATCCAACATTGACCAGGGTAGAGGTGCCGCTGATAATATTCACGATGCTTATTTCGTTGAAGTTACGCGTAGGGTTTGCTGCAAAGGATGATGATTTTGACGGATCAAAATATGTGATGGCGACATTGCCGGATGGAGAAAGGACCATATTGTTGTCGTACATGTCTACAGGCAGAGTGCTCACTGTATCGGTTGAAATATCTATCAGTGATACCGAGTAATCGCCGGAGTTAAATACAACCGCGGTTTTATTGTCAGGCGTCACATCCACGATTGTGGGCATCATGCCCACGGGTATTGAGGTTATGACATGAGTGGATTCCTCAATCTTTGCGACCGTATTGTTTGTCGTGTTGGCAACAAAAACATATTTATCCGTAGCAGCAGGAGACGATAGCTGGTAATTAATCTGATTGGATGTCGTCGAAGGGCTGCTGCCAGAAGGAGGGGAACCAAGTGAACTGGAAGATACACCCGCAGAACCTGCTCCGGATCCGCAAGAGGCTATAACAAAGATAATAATACAAAGTAACAAACCCCTTCCCTGTTTCATGTAAAGTTTTATAACACAAAGAAAAAATCTTGTCAAATTAGCCTTCCATCTATACCTATTTTTTATCTTTAAAACAGTCCAATATGTTTCTGAACTTTTGCAGGATTCGTCTTCTATGAGAAGATAAAAATTGCCTAAACTACCTGGTTCAGTTGACAATTATCAACTATTCTCTATACATGTTTATCCATGTATAACAAAGAAGAAATATACGCATACCTGAAGGATATAGACATTATAGCAACGGATGTAGATGATACACTTACCATAAATGGACTTCTCACATCTGAAGTTATAAGTGCTCTTGAGAAACTTAAACATGCTGGTAAAAAGATTATACTTGTTACTGGCAGGTCCGGTGGAGCATGTACAACATTATCTCAATACCTACCTGTTGAGATGGTGATCGCAGAGAATGGTGGTGTCATTATAAAAAACCATGACATAAAAGCCATCCATCTACCACATGATCATTCTGAAAGACTGCATAAATGTTTTGAGAACATTATTAAAACCTTTCCATATATAAAACCAGCACAGGATAATCCATTCAGGCTTACTGACCTTTCCATAGATAACCGCTCCATTCACGAGCATGAACTTACTATGATAAAAGACATTGCTCAATCCTTTGGACTAACAATTGTTGTAAGCTCTGTCCAGACACATATACTTTCCAATGAATGCAGCAAAGGAAATACATTGAAGTCTGTTACAGATGGAAAAAAACTTGTTACCATTGGAGATTCAGCCAATGATGAATCTATGTTTAATCCGCAATTGTTTCCTTTATCCGTTGGCGTAGTAAATATAAGCCGCTATCTTGATAAGATGTACTACAAACCAAGATGGATTATGTCTAAAGCTGAGGGACATGGATTTATTGAATTTGCAAACATATTACTCTCTCCCTAAATGCGTCAACCCTAACACATCTGCCATACTGTACATACCCGGTGACTGATTAACCACCCACTTTGCAGCTATCAGGGCTCCATTTGCAAAATTTTCTCTACTCATTGCGCGATGCGTTATCTCAAGTCTCTCCCCTGCCCCTATAAACATAACAGTATGTTCACCAACTACATCACCACCACGCAGGCTTTGAACCCCAATCTCTCCCTTTGGTCTTATGCCTATTTGTCCATACCGTTCGTATCTAACGATATCATTAAGGGATTTGTTGTATGCATGTGCAATAATATCAGCCAGTTTAATGGCTGTACCACTTGGTGCATCCATCTTGTTTTTATGATGAACCTCTACGATCTCCGCATCAAAATTGTCTCCCACTGTTTTAGCTACAAGCTCTACTATTTTAAAAACAAGATTAACAAGAACACTCATATTCGGCGACAACACAATAGCTATATTCCTTGCTGATTGTTCAATTGTTGTCAGCTCTTCCTTAGAAAAACCAGTTGTTCCTATAATCATGGGGATGCTCTTTTTTTTAGCATAATCAAGGACCGCAAGCGTTGAGGCAGGCGTTGAAAAATCTATAATACAGGCGGGTTCTGGTTTTATTTCTTCTGGCGTAGCTTTAACCTTTACCTCTGATCTTTTACCATTTATGAGTGTACCAATATCTACCCCTATAGATGGATGATTTTTCCTCTCTATACCCCCAACAACGATAAAAGAATCATCTTGATAAAGTAGTCTGGCTATCTGCATACCCATCCTGCCCATTACACCATTAATGGCTACTTTAATCCGTTCAGCCATTGATAAGCCCTTGTGCTACCATAACAGCCTTGAGCTTGTTTAAATTTGCACCACTGAGTGGAGTGAGAGGGAGTCTGATCTCATCTGTTATCCAGCCCATTAGATGGGCAGCTGCCTTTACAGGAATAGGATTGCTTTCTATAAACATTGCATTGTGCAATGGCCATAATTCAAGATTAATGGCTATAGCCTTCTTCATATCGCCTTTCTCATAAGCCTTATACATCTCTACCATTTTATCTGGCACTATATTTGATGTAACAGAGATTACCCCCTTTGCACCAATTGCTATACTTGGTAGGGCTGTAAAGTCATCACCGGATAGTATTATAAATCCCTCTCTACATACCTTCATTGTCTCGGTCACCTGTTGCAAGGAACCTGTTGCTTCTTTTATACCTATTATGTTTTTAATCTCAGAAAGCCTTGCAACCGTCTCTGGAAGCATATTCACACCTGTCCTGCCCGGTACATTGTAAAGAATAACTGGTATGTCAACGGATTCTGCTATAGCACGGAAATGTTCATACATCCCATTTTGCGTAGGTTTATTGTAATAAGGTGTGATGGTAAGTATAGCATCCGCACCAGCTTTTTGAGCATGTTTTGATAACCTGATTGCCTCTTTTGTGTTATTTGAGCCTGTCCCGGCTATAACAAACATTTTATGATCTACAAGCTCTAAAGTGTAATCTATCATCATCTCATGCTCGTCAAAGTCAAGGGTGGCAGACTCTCCGGTAGTACCGCATGGAACAACTCCGTTGATGCCTGCCTTTATCTGCATATCAATAAGATTCTTGTAAGCCTTTTTATCAACCCTGTTTTCCTTAAAAGGTGTGATAATCGCTGTAATTATGCCTTTAATATCTTTTGTTTTTAAATTAGACATCTATCTCTCCTCTAAAAACCTCAACAGCAGGACCTGTGAGATAAACATGATTATCCTTTGCCCATTCAATTTCAAGATCACCGCCTCTGAGGTGTATTGTTACATGTTCTTTGTTTTTGTTATTCAGCACTCCCGCAACAGTTGCAGCGCATGCACCTGATCCACATCCTAATGTTTCACCACTTCCTCGTTCCCATACTCGCATCTTAAGTTCATTATCGTTGATCTTTTCTACAAATTCTACATTGGTTTTTTTTGGAAATAGCTTGTTGTTTTCAATAGCTGACCCATACCTCTGGACATTAAACTTGTCTATCTTATCCATAAAGATAACGGTATGAGGGTTACCCATAGACACGCATGTAATCTTAAAATCCATGTCTTCTACTTTTATAGCCCTGTTTATAACCCTTCCACTGAGCCTTACAGGTATAAGCTTTGCATCAAATACAGGCTCTCCCATATCCACCCTGATCTTGTCTCCATTTATTACAGGTTTTTTTATGCCTGCAAGTGTTTCTATTTCAAGCTCTTTTTTCTTTGTGTATCCATGCTCCACAAGATACTTTGCAACACATCTTATGCCATTACCGCACATCTCTACCTCTCCACCATCTGCATTAAATATGCGCATTCTGAAGTCCGCTACTTTAGATGGCAGTATCATCAATAATTGATCAGCCCCTATGCCGAACGCAGGTGTGCACAACCACTTAATTTGTTCAGTGGTAAGCCTTTCTTCCTTTTTAACAGCATCTATCACAATGAAGTGATTGCCTGTTCCCTGCATCTTTGTAAATTTTATAGTCCTCTTAGCCATGTTATCTCCTTATCTTGATAAAAGAAGGGATCTTTTCACCTCTTATAAGTGCCTCGTTTGTTTCTCTTTCCCTTATCACATAATACTCTTTACCGTTTACCAGCACCTCGGCTGCCCTTTTTCTTGAATTATAATTAGATGACATAGAAAAGCCATACGCACCAGCACTCATCAAGGCTATAAGCTGTCCTCTTTCAAGCAAGGGTAAGCTCCTATCATGAGCAAAAAAATCACCTGATTCGCAAATAGGACCAACCACATCCTGTTTCACATACTTAGACTGTGTTTTCCTAACAGGGACGATCTCATGATAGGCGTCATAAAAACTTGGCCTTATTAAATCATTCATACCAGCGTCAACAATCATAAATCTTTTTCTTTCATTGCTCTTTCTATATAGCACTTTAGCGACAAGAATACCAGCATTCCCAACAAGTAGCCTTCCAGGTTCAAGTACAAGCTTGCCCTGGAAGTTTCTTAATGTAGTTTCTATAGCTTTAGCATATTTATCAAGTGAGACAGTCTCCTCGTCCTTGTATGTTATACCAAGTCCCCCTCCAATATCTATATAACGAATGTTTATACCTGCTTTTATAAGTTCACTCACGAGATCATACAATCTTTTTAACGCATCCACTATAGGAGAAAGCTCTGTCAACTGTGAACCTATATGCATATCAATACCGACGATTTTTATATTATCCTTTGATCTGGCTATATTGTATGCCTCTTTTGCGTATTTAACATCTATACCAAATTTGTTTTTTTTCATACCTGTAGATATGTATGGATGTGTAAGTGGATCAATATCAGGATTAACGCGGATGCTTACAGGTGCCTTTACTCGCATTTGCCCGGCTATATCGTCTATTGCTTCAAGCTCTTCAATAGACTCCACATTAAACATGAGAATACCTTCTTTTAATCCATAAGCTATTTCTTCTGCTGTCTTTCCTACACCAGAATAAACTATTTTTTTGCTTTCTATACCTGCTTTAATAGCCCTGAAAAGTTCACCACCAGATACAATATCAGCCCCTGCGCCCATTGAAGCAAAAAGGCTGACAACAGCTATGTTGGAATTGGCTTTTACAGAATAACATATCAATGGTTTTGTTTTTACAAATGCATCTTTAAACACATTATAATGCCGCCTTAATGTTTTTGCACTGTAAATGTATACCGGTGTACCTACCTGCTCTGCAATTGAGCTAATCTTTACATCTTCACAGTAAAGTTCTTCATTCCTGTATTCAAAAAAATTCATTTCTGTCTCCTGTAAAATATTTTATAAGTTTCTGATGGGGCACTCTCATTATGCTGCTGGGAATTATCCACAGCTGTTACATAATAGATATTATAGCCATTAAGTGCTGTTGTGTCCACATAAGTCGTGGCTGAAACAGGCTGGCTATTTACTCGCGAAAAGACCTTACTATTCCCTGACCTCCTGTAAACATTGTATCCAAGTATGTCTGAATCCGTGTTAGGCTCCCAGCTAAGTGCTATGCCATTCTTCAATGGAGCGGCTAATAAACCATAAGGTCTTGCTGGAGATACAAGATCAACAGGCATTACCATTATTTCAGAGGATGGAATGCTTTCCACAGGCGTTCCTTTTACATCAGAGACACTTGTTACTTCATAAAAATAAGGGATGTTATCTTTTAGATCACCATCAATGTATGTAGTATCAGAAATGGGTATCGGGTTTATCGGAAACAATGGAAAGTCATCCATTTTAGTACTTCTATATATATTAAAATAAACTGTTTTCTTTATCTTTGTTCCATCAACATACATCTCTGGTCTATCCCAGGTTAACTCAACAAAATGTGAACCTGACTGTCCTCTTAAATCTGCGGGAGGCATAAATGGTTTGTCCCAGTAAACAACAACTTGATTTGAAGGATCGCTTACTACATCGTTTTTGGTCACAGTAAAAACAAGGTATGTATATCTAAAACCGTACTCTATTTCCCTATCGTATATAGTCATAAAGTGCACTCCAGGTGGACAAGGATATCTCCACTGCTTATAAATCTCTTTTTCTTCTGTACCAATCTTACTTATAGGTATGCCTCCCCTCACAAGATTAAACCCTTTTATATCCTTCAAAACAGAACCATCCGTGTTTTTATCCGGAACCCCCCATAGCAATATTATGCTATTGTATCTTGCAACAGCAGTAAGATTGGTTATAGCAACTGGTTTTGCAAGTGGATACGGAACAGGTGGGGTTTTTAATCCACAACCTAAAAATGATAAAAATATACTTATTAAAAGGACAATGAAGAATCTAAAGCCTTTTGAGTAATGAACCATAGTGTTTGATCTTTTTCTCCAATCTCTCTATAGCGATCCTGACCTGTTTTTCCGCTGTACCACCTGATACAGCCCTGCTATTGATAGAGGCTTTAACATCAAGTACATGCTTTATATCAGGCTTAAACATTGGTGAGAAAGCTTTGAATGTCTCATAATCCAGCGATGAAACATCTAAATTGTGGTTAATAGCATATAGAACTATTTTACCAGTAAGCTCATGTGCCTTTCTAAAGGGCATACCCTCTCTTACAAGATAATCAGCAATGTCAGTAGCAAGGAGATTTCCCTTGGAGAGTGCCTTTTCTAATCTGTCTTTATTAAATTTCAAACCATCAATAAGCTGAACCCATACATCAAGTACAATTTTTATTGTATCTACAGCATCAAATACCGCGGGTTTATCCTCTTGCATATCCCTGTCATAAGCAAGCGGCAACCCCTTCATCATGGTAAGAAGATTAATTAAAGAACCATATACCCTTCCTGTTTTACCCCTTGTCAACTCTGCTACATCAGGATTTTTCTTCTGAGGCATAATGCTACTACCTGTTGTAAATGCATCTGGTAAAGAAACAAAACCAAACTCGTCTGTAGACCAGAGTACGATCTCCTCTGAAAGTCTTGAAAAATGCATCATCAGAACGCTTATGGCATAAACTGTGTCAATTGCAAAATCACGATCTGATACAGCATCAATGCTATTCGCACTGATCTCTTTAAATTTTAGAAGTTTTGCCAGAGCATTTCTATCAATGTTGTATGGTGTACCTGCAAGTGCACCTGATCCAAGTGGCATAACAGATACAGCATAGTATGCATGAAATAGCCTTTCTATATCCCTGTTGAACATCTCTGCATACGCAAGAAGATGATGACTGACAAGCACAGGCTGAGCATGCTGGGTATGGGTAAACCCTGGCATGGGCACTTCTATATATCTGGTAGCCTTGGAATTGAGTGCGGTTTGAATATCCAATAGCTTAGAAATGATCTGTTTTATTTCATCAAGCAAATATAACCTGAATGCTGTAACAACCTGATCATTTCTACTCCTTCCCGTATGAAGCTTATAAGCAGTATCTCCTATAAGGGAATGTAATCTTTTTTCTATGGCTGTATGGATATCTTCATCATCCTCATTAAGGACAAACCTTTTTGTTTTGAATTCAAGCTCAATCTTATGCAAGCCCTGCTTTATACGATTGTATTCAGACTGATCAACTACTCCAGCATGTAACAATCCTTCAACTTGAGCAAGGCTACCTTTTATATCGTAGATAGCAAGCCTTGAATCTATAAGTAAGGAATTGGTAAATCTGTTAACAACCTCAGCAGGCTCCTGTTCAAACCTGCCACCCCATAGTTTATACACATTATTTTTATTTTGTTTTTTATCAGCCTTCATAGCTTGTTTATACTACACAAATAAGGTGGTATAAACAAGCTTTTTTTATACTGCTCAATCCACAAACATATATTTTATATCAAGTATATCTTTTAAATGTTTTATGAATACATCAGACACCTGCGTGTCAAACTGCGTCCCTGAATTAGACTTGATGTACTCAATCGTCTCACCAACCGGGATGGCATCCCTGTAAGGTCTTTTCATTGTCATAGAATCAAAGGTATCTGCAACAGCTGTTATCCTGCCTTCCAATGGAATACTGTTTGATTGCAGTCCTTTTGGATAACCTTTACCATCAAACCTCTCATGATGCGATAATGATATTTTTGAAGCTATATCCAATAGTTTGGAATTGGATCCGTGTAAGATATTAGCACCAATCTGTGGATGTTTTTTCACCTGTTCAAACTCTTCTGCAGTTAAGTCAGATGGCTTTAATAGTATTGATAAAGGAATTCCTATCTTTCCTATATCATGAAGCGTAGCAGCCAGTGATAATTGCTCTGCCTCCTCTTTTGTAAAACCTATTGCATCTGCTATGGTCATCACATACTTACTCACCCTTATATTATGACTACCTATAGTATCATCCATATATTCAGCAACAACTGATAAGTTATAAAGTACATCTCTGTTTATTTCTTTTTGTTGAGCAAGTGCGTTAGTCAACTCCTTTGTCTTATCTAAAACTTTATTGTTTAATTCATCTATATGTTTCTTTACCTTTAAAAGATTTCCTATCCTGACGATCAGCTCATACCTATCAACTGGTTTTGTAAGAAATTCATCAGCACCCACAGATAGTGCTTTCATCTTTGAATCCGAGTCATCAAGGGCTGTTATTATAATAACAGGTATTGAAGCATACCTATCATCAGATTTAATAGACTTACACACCTCTATACCATTCAGTTCAGGCATAATAACATTTATCAACGCGATATCAGGATGAAGTGACCTTATCTTTTCCAATGCTTCAACCCCATTGTTTGCCTTTGTAATATTATATCCCATGGAAGAAAGCGTTGCGGCTATCAACTCTATGTTTTCTTGTTTGTCGTCCGCTATTAATACAATAGGTGGATGCGTATGAACCCCTTGTTCACCTGTCTTTGCATATTTTTCTACCATGTCAAGTATGTCTTTTACATGAAAAGGTTTACTTATATAATCATCACATCCTGCCTGTATAAATCTGCTTCTATCACCCTTCATTGCAGAAGCAGTAAGGGCAATAACAGGGATATGACTTGTTTTAGAACTTGTTTTTATAAGCTTTGTCAGTGTAATACCATCCATGCCAGGCAATCTCATATCCATAAATATCAAATCAGGAATGTGTTCATTTATAATCCTTATAGCAGATAAACCGTTGCTCGCCTCCATCACTATATAACCTCGCAATTCAAGTATGTCCTTTACCAGCCTGGCACTCTTTGGATCATCTTCAACTACGAGTATTCTCATGCCTTACCTCCTTCCACAAACCCTTTCAATCTCATTAAGTAAGGTTAACCTTTCCACAGGCTTTAATATAAAAGATGATGCACCCAGCTTTAGAGCCTCCCTGCCCTCTTCTATAGAAGATATAACAATTACAGGAATATCTTTTGTCTCTGAATCTGACTGTAAAGATTTAAGAACTATCCAGCCATTCTTCTTTGGGATTGAAAGGTTAAGGGTTATAATATCAGGTTTAACAGACTTTACCATTTCTATTGCCTGTTCACCATCACTGGCAACATCTACTTTGTAACCTGCATCCTGAAGGTATCCTTTAATAAGCTTGGCGATAGCCTTATTATCTTCAACTACCAGTACATGTCTGCCATCTATGATCTTCTTTGCTGTAATATCCTGAGCCTTTACATAGCCATGTTTTATATTCAAGGGTATGGTAAATGTGAATTTACTGCCCTTCCCTACCTTACTCTCCACCCAGATCTTACCTCCATGTAGCTCTATAATCGCTCTTACAATAGAAAGTCCTAAACCAGTTCCTTCATGTATGGATGGATGCAACAATCTGATCTGCGAGAATGGATAAAATAACTTACTCATTGCCTCCTCTGGAATTCCTATGCCTGTATCTTCTACGCTGAAGACTATTTCGTTATTTGCTTTACTTACCTTAATAGATACATTCCCACCGTCCGGTGTGAATTTTATAGCATTGGATAAAAGGTTATAAAGGGCTTGTTTTATCTTCCTCTCATCAGCGTATAATACAGTGACATCAGAAGCTACCTCTTGATACAGGTTGATGTGGTGTTTTAAAGCCCGTTCCTTTACTATAGTAATACTCTGCTCAACCACATCTCGCACATAAAATTCAGCAGGTTCAAAGATCATCTGACCAGACTCAACACGGGCAAGATCCAGAATATCATTTATAAGTGAAAGCAGATGTTCACCGGACTCAAGGATATCCCTTATATACTCTTCTTGCTTCTGGTTAAGCCCCCCAAAATTTTGTTCCAGCAAGATCTCAGAAAATCCTATAATTGCATTTAAAGGGGTGCGCAGTTCATGAGACATACTTGCAAGAAAATCAGACTTTGCCTTGTTTGCCTTCTCAAGTTCAATGTTTTTTATTTCTAATTCTGTTTGCAATCTTTTTAAAAAGCCTATATCCGTGAATATACCTATTTTACCAACCACGCTCCCATCCTCTACAATAGGAGCACCACTTATAATAATAGGTGTGGTATTTTGATCCTTTGTTGTTAAAGTGATTTCATAGGTTGAAGATTCACCCCTATCCCTTTTTTCAAACTCTGCTGCAAGTATCTTTTTGTTTTCGTCATCAAAAAAATCAAATATAGACCTGCCTATAAGCTCTTCTCTGGTATATCCAATCATTCTCTCCATGGCAGGATTAACATCTATTATCTTATTTTCTTTATTAAGCACGCACAAACCATCATGCATGTGATCTAAGTAAAACTCTCTCCGTCTCAATTCCCTTGTTTTGTCCTCAACCATTGCCTCCAGCTGATTCGTGTAAAGTTGCAGGTTTGAGATCATAGCATTAATGGAATTTACCACTGGTTCAAGCGGCCCTTTTGTATTTATCTCAATCTTTCTGGATAAATCACCCTTTTTAACAGCATCCAGTACAGGTAATAGCCTTTTAACAGGCAAAAGTACGGATGTGTAAATATAATACACAATAAAAAGCAGTCCTGCTATAAAGATAGATAATATCAGAATTATAATAAAATAAACATGATGGATACGGTTATTATACAGGGATTCTTCTTGTTGTAATAATGTATCAGTATCCTTTGCATTATGAATAAAATTTCTTTGATTATAAATAGTTGCGGTATGATTATTATCGCTGATATCCAGTCCGATAGTATGCAATTCCAGCACCGCTATAACTACTGGAACCAAAAAAATTACAAATACGAGTAAATAAACATTTGTATCTTTTTTCAACAAAGTTCCCTTGCTACATAATTTGTTTAATTTTAAGCATTATAGCGTATATAGATTAGTGTGCTTTCCCATTTTTATATACAATAAAAAGATAAAATGCAAGTATTTTTTGTAATTGTGAGGATTTTTCAACAATACGAC
>Ga0315298_1001540_pt1 | contig 41770 bp, 36 predicted proteins | sample WHS_1_MG_FD_203077 | JGI IMG/M metagenome (GOLD analysis project Ga0315298, IMG submission 203077) | Extremophilic microbial mat communities from Washburn Hot Springs, YNP, Wyoming, USA - WHS_1_MG | ecosystem: Environmental > Aquatic > Thermal springs > Hot (42-90C) | place: USA: Wyoming... | reverse complement strand
CCAATGCCCATCGACCGGGAGTGGTTGTCCGTCTCCAGATAGCGGAGTGCTTGTATGACTGGTTGGAGTATTATGTTGAACAAAGAGTCTGCTGCATCGTCAGAAATAATGGATGGGGAATGAAAGCAGCGCCAAATTAAGCGTATATTATCTCCCATCATTGTTCTCCAAAACATAATGATTTTCCTGTATTTTTACCCCGCGTCTGCGTAGAGGTAGCGTATAGATGCTGTCTTTCATGAACATGCGACGTACAGCGAAAGCGCTTACAGCAGTGAGTATTGCCGGGAGCAGCGCAGCATAATTTCCAGTCAATTCTATGACCATTATCGGCGCACTCAGGAGAGCGCCAGTGCTGGCAGCAACCATACCTGCCATTCCACATAGGCCTATCGTACCCATTAAGTGCGGTGATAGTACATGCCATTGTGTTAGGCAATATCCGTAAAGCATAGCAATGGCAGCACCAATGAATAACGAGGGTGAGAAGATACCCCCCGATCCACCCGAGCCGATGGTAAGGCTGGTAGCTATGAGCTTCAAAACGAGGAGTATAAGCAAAACGTTGGTATCGGTGAGTGTGCCACGGAGGATATCGCCGGTACCGACATAGCTACCGCCAATCAAATAATAATGTCCGGTAACTGCAAGGCTCAGCAAAAGCAGTAGGCCTACCAGGAACATCCCCAATGCATGACGCACGTACGCATTGGGAAGCAATCGCTCACTAATGTGGGTAGTCGTACTTAAGGTAACAATAAAAATGATGCTCCCGAGGGCTTCTACCAAACCCAAGCCGGCAAAGATGAGTAACGGCATCGTCTGATTCACCGGCGTACTTATGACCGTAGGCAAGAGGTGAAAATTACCAAATACCATTACGGTGACTTGGCTGGCGACGATGGTAGCGACCAAGGTGGAAAGAATAGTCCAGGGCCGCCAGTCCGGCAAAATGACTTCCATGGCGAGAAACCATCCTCCCAGAGGCGCGTTGAACACAGCCGCAATACCAGCACCGATACCACAGCCGAGCAGATGAACGCGGCGATGGGTAGGCAAAACCATGATCGTATCCAGCCAGGAGGTAATGGCTGCTCCAAACTGCATGGCGGGTCCCTCTCTTCCCGCCGATCCACCTGTACCAATGGTTATGGCGGTGGCAAGCGGACGCAGTAAGGCTATGGAGCGTCGCATACGACCCTCACGCGTATGAATTGCCTCCAAGACTTGGCTCACCCCAGCCCCTTGTATTTCAGGGGCATAGTGACGAGCCAGGTAGATCACGATGAGTCCCCCAAGGGCGGGTAGGATGGGTAATGCCCAGCCCCAAATCGAGGGCTCGGTATGCACATTGAGATTCTGGTCAAATTGCAATTTGCCGGTTATCGCGACATTGTGGATAATCGCAACGAGAAAATGGAAGGCGATGGCCCCCAGGCCAGTTAATAGACCGACAAGTGCTCCCAAGAGAACGAGGAACACACCCTCCCTCGCTTGCGGGTAAAGAATACTACCCACGCGCCGTGGGCGGGGCTGTGGCTCTATGGACACGTCTTTCCTGGGTGCATCTTCCGAGGCCGGCAAAAATTTTCATTCATTTTGCCCCCGTAACAGACGGTCTGGCAAACCGGTGTCTGCGAGCACGTCTTCGACGGAGACAATCGCCAGCACATCCTCCGCGCGCGTGAGTGCCTTCCCGTCTCGGCAGAGTAAGGCGATTTCGGTTGCACTGCGGCGAAACTCTCCCACTAATTCATAGAGTTGCACATCACCGCCAACGACGATCCAGTCGGTGCTCGCGAGCTCCAACAAGGGCGTACTGCCGGGGATGTCTCGCCGATGCAGTAGCTCGTTCAGTCTGTGGGCGGCGAGTACCGCTATGGGCTTGCCCTCCCGCACGAGCAGAGCGTGGGGCACACGCGGATAGCGGCTCATTAGTTTTTTCAGATCACTGAGGCGGCGATGGTCGTGCAGGCGCAGAAAGGGTGCTTCGCTGAGGCTGGCTACGCTGCGCATCAGGTAGAGATTGCTGTGGCGCGCTTCCGGGATGTAATGGCCGCGACGCAGTAGCTTGAGAGTATAGATGCTCTCGCGAGTGATCATCCGGCGTATGCCAAAGGCCAGAGAAGCTACCAGAATCAGTGGTACGATGATGTGGTAATCGTTGGTCATCTCAAAAATCATCACCGCTCCGGTGACCGCGGCGCCAGTCGATGCCCCCACCATACCCGCCATGCCCAAGGCAGCACCGGTAGCCAAATGTAGGTGTAGGGAGGGAAACAACAGATCCACGAGCAGAACGAAGGCGCCTCCCACCAAGGCCCCAACATACAGCGAGGGGGAAAAAACGCCGCCAGAGCCACCAGCACCCAGGGTGGTGCTGAAACTGAGAATCTTCAAAAGTGCCAAAAGGAGAAGGAATGCGGGGTTGAGTAGTGTGGAATGGAGCACATCCTGCACCGTAGCGTAACCCACGCCTTCCACGTAGTAATGCCCGGTAGTGATGGCCAGGATGTAGATGGTTGCTCCCACCGCCGCCATGCCCAATATCGCCCGGAGGTAAGGGTGCGGCAGCCACTTTTCCATAAAGTCCTCGGTCCAGTAGAGCATCCGCGTAAAAAAGAGACCGACCGCACCAACGAGGATACCGAGGATGGCAAAGAGCAGATAATTGATGGTATTCATGTGCGCGGTATGCGCGATGATGTTGGGTGGAATGATGAAGGAGGGATAATTGCCGAGCAGCAACCGGGAGATCAGGGTTGCGGTACCGGTAGCGATCATGACCGGTACCAGGGTACGCGCGCTGATTTCCACCAGCATAAGCTCGACGGCAAAAAGCACGCCACCCACGGGGGTGTTGAAGGTCGCGGCAATTCCTGCACCGGCCCCGGCGGCGATGAGCCCCAAACGCTGCCATTCGGGAAGGCGAATCCACTGCGCCAAAGCGGAGCCAAAGGCGGCGCCGATCTGGATGATGGGACCCTCGCGCCCCACCGAGCCGCCGCTGCCGATGGTGATTGCCGACGCCAGCGCCTTGACCAGTACCACCACCGGACGAATGATCCCGGCGCGATAGTAGATGGCATCCATGACTTCGGGAACGCCATGGCCTTTCGCCTCTGGTGCAAAGTTGCGGACCAACCAGACGACAATGACGCCGCCCAGTACGGGTGCCAGGATAATGCCTGCTCCCCACGGACTGAGGGCACTGTGGTGCAGATCGTTGAAATTGATGTCGAGACGGCCGTAAAAAAAGAAATTGTGCATGAGGCCAATGAGGCGGCGAAAAACGACCGCACCCAAGCCGGCAATAATACCGACGAATATTGCCAATAGAAAATGAAAAAATGGATTTTTCCGCACCCGTTGCCAAAGTATGCGGCGCTCTTCTAAGTCGACCGAGTCGCCACGCTCGGCACGTGACTGCGTAGGAACTATGGTAGACAATGGCTACGCCTGCGTAAGCACGGCATGTGCGCTGGCCTCGTCGAAGATTTTGCTGTCCACTTTGCAATATATGGCCTTTTCATCTACAAAGATGGCAATCTCGGCGACGCCGGGCAGGGCCAACAAGCGTTCTCGAAGCGTGTCGGTAGCGTCGTCGGGCAGAGGAAAAATGCGCGTCAATAAATACGGCGGCCGCTGCATGCCCAGGCTCACCACAAACCAAACGACAAAGATGGCGGTTACCACCCAAAATATGGTGCTGTAATTGCGCGTTTCCGGAATATACAATAAACCGCCCAGGAGGCCACCGCAGAAGGCGCCCAAAAATTCCGAAGAGGTATACACCCCGGTTGCCGTACCTTTGGCGCCGGGGTGACTGAATTTGGCAACCAGAGAGGGCAGACTCGCCTCAAGGACATTAAAGCCCACAAAAAACAGAAAAAGGGCGATAGCGATGATGGCGAGACTTTGTGCTGAACTCGCGAGCAACACCGCCGCGATGATCAGCAAAACAATGGCCAAGAGAAAAACTTCCTTGAGCTTACGTTTTGCCTCACCAACGGCGATGAGCGGAATCATGAACAGAAACGAGAGCAACATGATAGGGAGATAGAGCTCCCATTGGGCAGAAAGCGGCAGAATCGGATGCGCCGGATCGACCAATACCAATGGCAGAACCACAAAAATCGAGGTCAACCCCGTATGCAGTGCAAAGATACCAAAATCGAGGCGACGCAGATTGGGATCCTTCAACACCTGGGAGAGCATTGCCGGATTGAGTTCGGCATCGCGATGAAACTTGGCAGGAACGCTGGGAATGATGAGGTACAGCACCGCAATGGCTAGCAGGGACAATACGGCCGTCGCCCAGAATATTCCAGATACGCCAATGAGGTGCGCGAGGGGCGCTGAGAGCACCAAGGAGATGCTGAAACTGACACCAATCGTGATACCGATAATGGCCATGGCTTTGGTCCAGCGTTCTTCCCGCACGAGGTCGGCAGTCAAGGCAATGATGGCTGCGGCGACGGCGCCAGCGCCCTGGATGATACGACCGATGAGCAGTCCGTCGACACTGGTGGCCACCGCCGCGACAACGCTTCCCGCGGCAAAAATCAGGAGGCCAAGGGCGATGACTGGCTTTCTGCCAATGCGGTCCGAGAGCTTGCCAAAGGGAATCTGAAAGATGGCTTGGGTCAACCCGTAGGCCCCCAAGGCGATGCCAATGAGCGCGGGATGATCCGCCGCCCCCTTGAGGCTGTGGGCGTATACCGAAAATACCGGTAGCACCAGAAACAATCCCAGAAGGCGCAGACCAAAAATACCCGCGAGCGAGAACACTGCGCGACGTTCTCGCTGATCCAGGACAGAGGAGGTGGGAGTTTTCGGCATGGATTTTTCCTGTTTTGCTGAGGACGCGCGGCGTACAGCAGCATCCGTAGAGTCGGCTATTGATTTAGTTGAACTATACCTTCGAGTGTGGCATCATTCAAATCGATATAAATGATATATATATTGATATGGATGATATATGAAGCTGGACGCGGATCAATTGCTTACGCTGCTGACCATTGCTGAGACAGGCAGTATTTCCGAGGCCGCTACTCGCCTGGAACGAGGGCAGCCGGCTGTCTCTGAGCGCATGCGACGTTTGACCAAGGTGGTTGGCGAACCGCTGTACCGACGCGAGTTTGGGAGAATCGTGCTGACTCCACTTGGGCAAATGCTGTTACCCGAGATACAGCAGTTGAGATCGCAATTGGGCAATATCGAAAAAATTCTTGAGCGTCACCGCTCGCTCACTTCGGGTGATTTGCGGATTGCAACCACCAGTCTGATCGCAAAGTATTTCTTGCCTACCTACTTGAAAAGATTTCAGGAGGCGCACCCAAATATAAATATCTACATTAAGAGTGGGGTGACATTCTGGGAGCGTATCAGTCTTTCGGATCTTGACGCGTTCTTTTTTGAGGGTGGTATGGAAATACCCACTATTCCTCAAAGTTTTGAGATCATTCCCTGGATCCGGGATGAGATCGTTGCCATTCTGCATCCTGAGCATCCGCTGGCAAACCAGAGCTCGTTTTGTCTGACCGATCTGGAGAATTTTCCGCTCATTTGGAGGGAGCCATCCTCCGGTGTGCGAAAGATTCTAGAGGCGGCGCTTTTGGAGAAACGAGTGCAACCCATGCACTTGGTAGAGGTCGATGATGTTGATTCGGTGGGCGCGATGACAAAAGCGGGAATGGGTATCGGTTTTATAGATAAATCCGTTTATCTGCAACGGCCTGATTGGGGTCTCTATCACCACCGAGTGTCGGATGCGACTCTTGTTTGGGAGAGTTTTTTGGCAATACCCAGAAAAAGTCTTCGATCTATTGTTCTTGAGAAATTCCTTGAGGCGGTATCGCTTCCTTGATATGCACGAGTTAGGAGTCTTGAAAAGTTCGGTAGTCGTGGTTTCTTGTATCCATCCGTCCTTCAATCTCACCGAAATTTCTCCTGCGGGCTCCAAGGCTGTCCGCGATCTTCCAGAGAAACCAAACAAGCCCGTGTGCTGGAAGGCTGGCTATCCACACTTTACTCGATAGGCTCGAGCCACCCGACCTACTTGCCCGGGCGCAACTGGTCGATTCCGCTCTCATCTTCCAGCGTACTGATATCCTGGGTAATTTCCTCGCCGCGGGCGATGGCGCGCAGGATACGACGCATGATCTTGCCGGAGCGGGTCTTGGGTAGGGTGTCGACAAAGTGAATATCGTCCGGACGGGCAATGGGGCCGATGAGTTCCGTGACCTGGGCGCGCAGGGCGGCACCCAGCTCGTCACGGTCATCGCCGACGTGCTCATGCTTGAGGATGACAAAGGCGCAGATGGCCTCGCCTTTGATCTCGTGCGGGATGCCGACCACCGCCGCCTCGGCAACGGCGGGGTGAGCGACCAGCGCCGACTCGATCTCGGCCGTACCCAGACGGTGACCGGAGACATTGAGTACATCGTCGATACGCCCCATGACCCAAAAATAGCCATCGGCGTCCCGCCGAGCGCTATCGCCGGCGATGTAGTAGCGGTCATCGAACTTTTGCCAGTAGGCGCTGCGATAGCGCTCGGGATTGCCCCACACACCGCGGAGCATACCGGGCCAAGGTTCTTGGATGACCAGGTATCCACCTTGGTCCGGACTGTGGATCTCCACTCCCTGCTCGTCCACGATATGCGCAGAGATACCGGGCAGGGGTAGGGCACAGGAGCCCGGCTTGTTTGCCGTGACACCCGGGAGGGGAGCGATCATATGTCCACCCGTTTCCGTTTGCCACCAGGTGTCGACGATGGGACAGCGACCAGCGCCGATCTTCTCTCGATACCAGACCCAAGCTTCCGGATTCAACGGCTCACCGACGCTACCCAGCAGGCGCAGGCTGGACAGGTCGTGGCGCGCCGGCCACTCATCTCCTGCTTTCATGAAAGCGCGGATGGCCGTGGGCGCGGTGTAGAGGACGGTGACCCCGTGACGCGCGATCATTTCCCAGAAGCGGTCGGGACGGGGGTACATGGGCGCGCCTTCGTATAGAAAAACGGTGGCGCCGCAGGCAAGCGGCCCATAGACGACGTAGCTGTGGCCGGTGATCCAACCAACATCGGCAGTGCACCAGTAGACGTCCTCGGCCTTGAGGTCAAAGCTCCACAGGCTCGTCAGCTTTGCCCAGAGCAGGTAGCCGGCGCTGGAATGAACGATTCCCTTGGGCTTGCCGGTGCTGCCCGAGGTGTAGAGGATGAAAAGCGGCTGCTCGGCCTCGAAGCCTTCGGCGGGACAGTCGGCGGGTTGGCCGGCCACTGCGTCCTCCCAGCGGATATCGCGCCCTTCGACGATATCCACGTCCTGGCCCGTGCGCGTCAGGACCACGACGTGCCGGACCTTGTGCTCGTGTTCCCGCAACAATGCCTGATCCACATGACGCTTGAGAGGCACGAGCTTGCCGCCGCGCCATGCGCCGTCGGCCGTGATGAGCAGGGTCGCACCGGTATCCTCCAGACGATCCTTGAGTGCCTCCGCCGAAAAACCACCGAAGACGACGCTGTGAATGGCACCGATGCGGGCACAGGCGAGCATGGCGATGACGGCTTCGGGCACCATGGGCATGTAGATAGCCACGCGGTCGCCGGGACCTATGCCCTGCCGCTTCAGGGCGTTGGCAAAAATGCAGACCTCGCGGTGGAGCTGGGCATAGGTGAGGGTACGGACCTCTCCCTTTTCGCCCTCAAAGATCAAAGCCGCCTTGTGCCGCTGCGCACCGTGCAGATGCACGTCCAGGCAATTGGCACTGACGTTGAGCCTGCCATCGGCAAACCAGCGATAGAAGGGGGCCGCTGAAGCATCCAAACCCTGCTGAAAAGGAGTGATCCAGTGCAAGTGCTCCCGCGCGAGGCGCTTCCAGAAACCCTCCCGATCCTGCTCCGCCTCGGCCTTAAGGGCGTTGAACCGTGCCTCGTCGATGTTGGCCTGGGCAGCAAACTCCGCTGGCACAGGAAAGACGCGGTTTTCGAGGAGGTGCGAGTCGATGGAAGAGGCAGACATGGAAGCTCCCTGGCGATGATGATCAATAGGCTAGGCGCCATCTTACAAAAAGCCACCCGGACGCGCACCTCATCGGTACCAGAGTATCCGCGAATTCTCCAGGGGCACCCGAACCAGGGGGTGCTTTGGGACGATTCTGGGCGTGTAGTCCTCGGCTGGACGCTGCGTCGTCACGTCGCAAAAATAGGTAAAACTGTTGATGGCGCCCGTCAGGGCCTCACCGCGCTCCATGGCGTGTATTTCCGGTTCCGCGGTCCCTTCGCCATTGGCAAAGAGCTGTACCTCGATGGCGTCGGCCTCGAGATCGTCCAGATAGATGTGTACCTGGAAGTGGAGGACCCCATCCCGGGACTGGGCATGTAATTCACCGAAGCGTAAACCCTGCCAGTGGGCAGCCAGTTGGTCGTGCCAGCGACAGATACTTTCGGTCTGGGTACGCTGCTGACGCGCCCTGAGGTACTGCGCCGCCGGCAGGTAGAGCTTCTCGACGTATTCCTGCAGCATACGGTTCGTGCTGAAGCGGGGCGAAAGCTGAGCCATACTCTGCCGCATGCGCGCCACCCAACCGCAGGGGCAACCGCTGTCGTCACGGCCATGGTAGAAAAGCGGCACGATCTCCTCTTCCAGCAAGCGATACAGTTCCTCGGCCTCGCGCCTGTCCCACTCGGGGTCGTGGTCGTGCTCACCACGGTCACCCAGGGCCCAGCCCACCTCCGGGGTGTAGGCTTCGGCCCACCAGCCATCCAGTTCCGAGAGATTGAGCCCGCCGTTGACCAATACCTTCATGCCACTGGTACCACTCGCCTCCCAGGGGCGTCGTGGCGTGTTGATCCAGAGATCCACGCCCTGAACGAGGTGGCCGGCCACCAGCATGTCGTAGTCGGCAATGAACACGACTCGGCCAAAAAGATCCGGATGCTGGCGCAGGAAACGGGTCCATTCCTGAATCATGGCCTTGCCCGCACCATCGCGCGGGTGCGCCTTGCCGGCGATGAGCAACTGCACGGGATAGCGGGGATTACGCAGAATGCGATACAGACGGTCCGGATCCGTAAGCAACAGATTGGGACGCTTGTAGGCAGTGAAACGGCGGGCGAAGCCCAGGGTCAGGGTATTGGGATCCAGAGCCGTGCGCGCTGCCTGGCACTCCTCGGCGGGACGGTGGGCAGCGGCCAGTTGCCGCTGTAGGGCCTCGCGCGCGAAGTGGATCACGCGCTGACGCGCCACACTGCGCAACTGCCAGAGCTCGGCATCGGAGGCCTGCTGGAAGCGCTCGGGCAGGTCGCCGAGGTCGCCGCGCCAGCGATTCTTGCCACAGCGGCGCGTCCATAGGGCATCGGCCTCCGCCGAATCCCAGGACGGCACGTGGACGCCGTTGGTGATGTGCGTGACAGGCACCTCCGCCTCCGGCCAACGCGGAAAGAGGGGCTGGAAAAGGCGCCGGCTCACGGCCCCGTGAAGGGCGCTGACACCGTTGATGAGGATACTGCCGCGAATGGCAAGCCAGGCCATGTTGAAAGGTTCGTGGGGATCGTCCGGATGTTCCCTACCCAAGGCAAGGATGGTCTGGACATCGATGCCGAAGGCCTCCGGCGCACCCTCCACATAGCGCGCCAAGAGCTCCGGGGCAAAGCGGTCGAATCCCGCGGATACCGGTGTGTGCGTGGTAAAGACATTCCCAGCGCGGGTGGCGTTCAGTGCGCAGGGGAAGTCGGTACCGTGATCGCGCATGTGGCTGTAGGCCCGGGCGAGGATGGCAAAGGCGGCGTGGCCTTCATTCAAATGGCAGATTTCCGGTTGAATGCCCAGGCGACGCAAGAGAAACCAACCGCCAACACCCAGACAGATTTCCTGCTCGAGGCGCATTTCCGCGCCGCCCCCGTATAGTTCGGCCGTGATTCCTCGGTCCGCCGGGCTATTGAGGGGGTCGTTGCTGTCCAGCAGATAGAGGGTTACGCGGCCTACCTGCGCTTGCCAGGCGCGCAGGATCACCTCTCGACCAGGAAAGGGGAGGCTTAAACGCAACCATTCGCCATCGGCATCGCGTACGGGGGTGACGGGCAATTGCGTCGGATCGTTGTAGGGATACAACTCCAGTTGGCGACCACAGTCGTCCAGGCTCTGGCGAAAATAGCCCTGCTGCCAAAGCATGCCGATGCCGAGCATGGGAACGCCCAGATCGCTCGCGGTTTTGAGGCAATCGCCGGCGAGAATACCGAGACCGCCGGAATAGATGGGCAGGGCCTCCGAGAGCCCGAATTCCATACTGAAGTAAGCAATCTTCTGAAAAGGCGCTTTGGGATATTTCTGCTCAAACCAGCCCGGATCGGTCAATTCGTTGCGGTGGCGCTGCAGGTGGCCCTCCAGCAGCGCCAGAAAGGCGGCATCCTGCGCCAGTGCTTGCAGCGTTTCACCAGAGATATTCTGCAGGATCAGCCAAGGATTGCGCGTGCGCGCCCAAAGCTCCGGTGCCACCTTTTGCCAGACGGCATCGGCGGCGTAGCTCCAGGACCAGCGCAGGTCCAGTGCCAACTCGGCCAGTCCGGCCAAGGATTCCGGCAATTGCGGCAAGAGATAGCAGGGGGCGATGCTCATGAACACCTCGGATCGTTGCGGGCCAGGGAAATTCAGTAACTCCGGCTGGAAATACGGTGGTGTCGCGTCCTTCTATCGAGCGCGACAGCAAGGGGTTTGCTCGAAGGAACGCTGGCGCGGACGGGCATAACCTCCCCGAGATAAACTTCATACTTAATCTTAGGATTATATCTTAACTTAATGATAACATTGATGTTATTTTCATTAATCCAGGAGCTCATGGGGATCCCTGGGTAGGTCGATTGCGGTGGATTCGAGGTCGATGATTTCCAAGCGATTGGTACCGCCCGGGTGCCCTTGGCTTGGCCCCTGGGTGAGCAGCATGCGACCGCGGACCTTGCCCTGCTGGCGCAGCCAGGCGCGCGCGGCGAACTCCCAACCGGCACTGGGCGAGGCCATGTGCACCCCATGGACGCCGTAGCTGAACGCCAGTTCCTGGCAGACTTTTTCACGGGGACACAGAGCGATGATCCAGGGGCGCAAACGGTAGCGGGCAACGCGCCGAGCGCTGGCTCCCGATTCCGTGGGGGTAACGATACACAGAGGCTTCAGGACTCGGGCGGAATTGGCAGCCTGCAACGCCACCACCGACTCCACGTCCGGCGCCGTTGGCACATCGTCATCGTCCCCGGGCGCGTAGAGCACGCGGGTGTCTTCAACGGCCTGAGCGATGCGCGCCAGCATGCGTACCGCCAGCACGGGATGTTCGCCCATGGCCGACTCTTCCGACAGCATGACGGCGTCGGTCCCGTCGAGGATGGCATTGGCCACGTCGGTGGCCTCGGCGCGGGTGGGTCGAGGCTGCTGCACCATGGATTCCAGCATCTGGGTTGCGGTGATTACCGGCTTGCCGTGGGCACGTGCCTTGCGAATGAGGCGTTTCTGCAGGATAGCGATGCCCTCTATGGGGGTTTCCACCCCTAGGTCGCCGCGGGCCACCATGATGGCGTCGGCGGCCTCGAGAATCTCATCGATACGCTTGCACGCCTGTTTTCGCTCGATCTTGGCAACGATGAAGGGATCGTGTCCCAGTTGTCGGCAATACCTTCGCGCCGCCTCGATATCCTCACGTTTTTCGACAAAGGATACGCTCAGAGCATCGACCCCCGCAGCGAGGGCAAAGGCAGCCAGATCGCGATCGCGGTCGGTAAAGGCACCGCCTTCCAGTTGGACCGCCGGGAGGTTGACCCCTTTGTGGGACAGGAGCACGCCGCCGTTCTGTACGCGACAGAGCCAGTGCCCGTCCTGTTCCTTTTCCACGTTCAAAACGATGAAACCGTCGCTGAGAAAGACGCTGTCGCCAGGGCGCAGAGGGCGGGCCAGGGGCGGCAGCTCCAGGGGAATGTGCAGGGCCGTGCCGCGCGGCAATACGGTGGCAGCGGGAGCCGTACTCCGCAGGCGGTCATTGTGCTTGTCCGGGTTGGCGTCGGGTGGCGCCAGCAGGACGCGATCGCCGCGTTTGAGGCGCATGGGTTCGGGCAGCACACCGATGCGGATCTTGGGACCGGGTAGATCGGCAAGAATGGCCAGGCGACAGGATTCGGCGAGAGCGGCCCGGCGAATGCGCTGGATACGGGAACCGTGCTCCTCTGGCGTACCGTGGGCGAGATTGATCCGCGCCACCCGCATGCCCGCCTGGATCATTTTGCGCAGCGTCGCTTCCTTGTCCGAGGCGGGACCGATGGTGCAGACGATTTTGCTGCGACAGCCGCTCCAGCGCATCACGCCGAACGGACCAGCAGCTTTGCGGCGGTGTCCACGTCCTGATTCTCGACGACGATGGCGTGGATGGCCTTACAAAAAGCGACGGCCTCGGGCTGACTGCGTTGGTGCACGTTGCGCCCGGTGGCACAGCCAGCGGTGTTACCATCGTGGATCTGCCCATACAGACGCTTGAGAAAATCCTCGGCAGAGGTTTCTGCGCCACCGGCACAGACGACCTGAGTGCGTCCCGCCGCCGCCACCGCCTCACCCAACAGTCTGGGATCTTGCACTCCCTGACTGTCGCGGGGCGGGTTGATCTTCACGAAGTCGGCGCCCAGACAGGCGGCAAGGCCCGTGGCCCCGGCCGTAAGATGCGGATCGTGCTCGCGTTCGCCCACTGCCTGCCCGCGCGGATAAGCCCAGATGACCGCAAGCAGACCCAAGGCATGGGCGTCGGCAATGAGCCGTGCCGCTTCCGTCAACATCTGCGCCTCATGGCGCGATCCAGGGTAGATGGTGTAGCCAACTCCCACCACATCCAGGCCGGAGTAGTGAATGAAATCGGCGAGCTGGGCCATGGTCTGCCACTGCAGGCTCAGGGGATCGTGTTCGGGGCCTTTGAGCAGATGGGTCTTGCTGTTGAGCTTGACCAGGTAGGGCACGTCCGGATAGTCGTTGCCGTAGCGCGCGAGAAGGCCCAGCTGTGTCGCAAAACAGCCCACGGGGGCGGCACTGGCGATGCGAAAGAGATGTTCCGGGTCGGCGTCGTCGCTGGCGACATTACCGCCCACGAAGTCGTCGTTGAGGTGTTCCACCTTCTGGTCGCCGGCCATAAGGAAAAGGCGACCGCTCCCTTGGGTGACGCGTTCGTAGTGCGCTTGCCAACGTTTGGCACTTTCGGCGGAAATGCCCGCCGGGGCAGACGGTTTAGAGGGATGCATGGGAATCTCCAGAAAGGCAGGGGTGTTGAAGGGCATAGTGCCGGCGCAGGGCATCACCCGTTGCCGCTACCATGGGGTGCAGAGCGGGGGTCAGGCGCGGCTGGCTACCAAACTGCATGCTGGCCAGATCCGGCGCCGTGGCATGCATCTGGATGGCAAGGCCCATGGTATTGAGCAGTTCCCCCGTGGTCCTGCCGCCCAAGACCTGGGCCCCCAGCAGCTGCAAGGTATTGGCAGAAAATATGAGGCGGCAATAGATTTCGGTAGTATCGGGCATGGCCGCCGGATGATGGTCCGGCATCCGTGCCTCGCCTACCAGGATGGGAAAGCCCTCGGCGCTCGCCTGCGTCTGGGTCATTCCCGCCACGCCGAAGGCCAAGCCGTCGATCTCGCTGGCATAGATGCTGACGGAACCCGCGTTGTAACGCAGCTCCCGCAGACCGTAGAGGTTCATCCCCGCGATGCGACCCTCGGCAGCGGCCTGTGAGGCAATCATGGCGTGGTTGGCCTTGCGTGTAAAATAGTCCTGTTTGTGGGCGCAGTCTCCCACGGCAAAGATGGCCGGATCCTCACGACTGCGCTGGAAGGCGTCGACCCAGACACCGCCGGAACGACTCAGGGTCAGCCCCATATCCTTGGCCAGGGCCACGTTGGGGCGCACACCGATGGCGATGAGCACGGCATCCACCGAAAGTGGCTCCCGATCGGCGATCTGCACTTCGCCCACACGCCGGCCGTCCGCTCCCGGGCGCAGCGCTTCCACCCGTGCCTCGGTGTGGATGTGTACGCCGTGCTGGCGCAGTTGCTTTTCCACGGCCACACAGGCATCGAGATCAAAGGCCGCCTGCATCAGATGGGGAAGCATCTCGATGATGTGCACTTCGATCCCGCGTTTGCGCACCTCGTCGGCAAATTCGACGCCGATGAAACCGCCACCGATGATGGCCAGACGATGTACATCCGGGATGATCTGACTGAAGAGCCGGTCGAGATAGTCGTAATCCTTGCGAATGCTGAAAACGCCATGGAGATCCGTGCCGGGAATGGGTGGGATGAAGTTTTCCCCACCGGTGGCCAGTACCAGGCGCTCCCAGCCGATGATACGACCATCCTCCAGTTGCGCCTCACGCCGTTCGCGATCGACGCGCTGGACCAGGCCATTGATGAGTTTGCCCCCGGCGGCAAGCAGCGGTGCACGGCCGGCCATATCCTCCTCGGTACCACCCAGGGTGCCGAAAATGTAGGGGATACCGCAGGGGATCACGGCGTCCGTTTCTGGGCGCAGCACCGTGACTTCCTTGTGCGGCCAGAACTGCGCGGCGGTGATACCGGCCATCATGCCTGCTGGGCCACCGCCGACGATGAGCACATCGGTCTTGCTGCTGTTCATGATCCACCCTCGCGCCAAAATGGTGTTTTCAGTATAGACAGATTCAGATATCCAGAGGCGTCACCTCGATCTGTTGCAACAGGGCGCCCAGATCGTTGTAAGAAAAAATAGCCGTACCCGGTTGTGCTGCGGTACCGGAACCACAGGCGACGGCCAGGCGTAAGGCTTCCTCAGGCCGCTGCCGGCGGGCAAAGGCGGCAACGAGTCCAGCAACCATGGAATCCCCGGAGCCCACCGTCGAGCGCACGGCAATGGCCGGCGCGCGAGCATAAAAACTCCCCGCTGGTCCCACCAGAAGCGCCCCCTCGCTACCTAGGGAGACGCAGATATATTCCACGCCTTGGCGCTGCAGTCTGCGGCTTTCTTCGGCAACGTCTTCCAGACGCGTCAGCTCGCGGCCGCAGAGCAGACCGAGCTCGTAGCGATTGGGCTTGATGATGAACGGTTTTTCGACGATGGCCGTGTGCAGCAGGGTACCGTGAGCATCCACCACACCAAAGCCGCCCTGGGCGCGAATCTCCCGCAACAGCTCGGCATAGATGTGCTCGTCCACCCCCGGCGGCACGGAACCCGTCAGCACGCCGAAGCCCTCCTTGCACAAGCCCAGGAAACGCTCGCGCACGGCAGCCAGTGCCAGCGCCGATACCCGCGGGCCGATGCCAGTCACTTCGTATTGCACCGGCGGCTCGGCCTGAAGGATGGTAGCGTTGATGCGCGTCTCACCCTCCACCTCGACACAGTGGGGATCGTCCAGGTGATGCTGAAGGAGGCGCTGCAGCAGCGCCCCCACATTGCCTGCCACTATGCAGCAACTGTGGGCGCACACCATGAGTTCCTTCAGCGCCCGCGCCACATTGATGCCATTACCGCCGGGATCATAGCGGGTGGTACGCGCATGGGTTTTCTGATCGTCGACGAGCCGGTCCACCTCGTAGGCGATATCCACGGCAGGATTCAAGGTCAGCGTGGCAATGGCTTGACAGGGTCGATCTAGGGTGAGGGCGTCAGCCACGGGCCGGCTCCTGGGTGTGGTGTACCAGGGCCGCCAGGGCGGCGGATACCAATCGGGCACGGGCTGGGTCGGCGCGCGAGGTCAGTATGATGGGTACGCGTGCGCCATAGACGATGCCGCCCAGGGTAGCGCCACCCAGATATTCCAGATCCTTGGCCAGAATGTTACCGGAGACGAGATCCGGTACCAGCAGGATATCGACATCGCCGGATACTGGACTATGAATACCCTTGATACGAGCGGACTGTGCCGATATGGCATTGTCGAAGGCCAATGGTCCGTCCACCAGGACGCCGGCTATCTGGCCGCGATCGGCCATCTTGGCAAGACAGGCAGCGTCCACCGTCGACGGGATTGCCGGATTTACCACCTCCACCGCCGACAGTGCCGCCACCTTGGGCGTTTCCACCTCGAGCACACGGGCAATGGCTGCGGCATTGGCGATAATGGCAGCCTTGGTCATCAGATCCGGAGTGATGTTGATGGCGGCATCGGTGATGAGCAACAGCTTGTGGTAGGACTGCAATTCGCAGACAAAGACATGGGAAAGACGACCGTTACCGCGTAATTTGGCCAGAATGGGGTGGAGAAAGGCGTCACTGTGGATATGGCCTTTCATCAGCGCTACCGCGGCTCCCTGTAGCACGAGATCAACCCCTTTCTCTGCCGCCTGTTCGGCACTGTCGCTGTGGACGATCTGAAAACTCGGACATTGACCAGAGTCTGCGCCCAAGGCACGTAAAAGACCGCGGATGTGCTCACTGTCACCAATGAGGATTGGATCGATGATGTGGCGCGACTTGGCCTCGCAGGCACCGCGCAACACGAACTCCTCGCCAGCATCCACCACCGCTACCGGAATGGCACCCAGGGGCTCCACGCGCTGCAGTAGTTCGTCGAAATGGGCAAAAGCCATTTTTCTCTCCTCGCCAGACCGCAATGGTCACTGACAGTGTAGGCAAGGCCCCGAGCTCCTGCCAGAAAAACCATCGCCAGGGCGTTGGCAATCGACTTCCACAACCAGCCTCTTCCCGCTGGACGCGGCCGCGTTTGACAGCGTCCAGGCTGCGTGCTAGGTTCTTGCCACTTTCATTGGCAGGAGGTTCCCCCGAACTTGGACAGTAGCCCTGGTTCAACGGTCAGCATCTGACTGGGTGTCCTCTGGCAGTTCCTGCCTTGGTCGCCCGGTTCTCGGGTGGCCGTAGAAAATTTCCTGTTTTGTGGTTGGGCCGCGCCTGGCGCGGAATTGTGCCCGCTTCGGTTTTCGCCGAACTAGGGTATTGCGTCTTGAGTCGTCTGGAGAAAATGGCGGTGGATCCGGATCCTGAACCGGAACCCATGGCGGTCGCGGTGGCGGCCGGGGTTCCTGTGGTCAACATCTTGTAAGCGCTCCCTCGGCCCGCGACCGCGCATGCCGATGGGAGCATCGGGAGGCGTCATGCGCTGGTATGGCTGGGTAATGAGGCTGGCACTGTTCTGTGCCGTGTGGCCAAAGGTAGCATTGGCGGCCAACTTTTGGTCGGGGTTTTCGCCGCACGCCCACTTCGCGGGAGAGTTCGTCGGCAACTTTGCCGGTGGACTTGCGCGCGGCGGCACCGGCACGGCCTATTTCGATGGTGGCCTGGATTGGGACAGCACGGCCGCCGGCGCTTACCCAGGCGGCAAGTTCGTCCTCCGTTATCTCGCCGTCGATACCGGCGAGCCCGATCAGCTCTACGTAGGGGATGTGCAGGGGGTGAGCAACCTCACCACCGATTACAACATCAGCCGGCTCTATAAGCTCTATTATCGTCAGAGCCTAGGCCCGGTAACCGCCCGTCTGGGGCTGCTCAACGCCAACGACTATTTCGACACCGTCGGTACCGCTAGCTATCTGCTGTGTCCGTCCTACGGCATCTTCCCCGTCTGGAGCAGCAATCTGCCGGGCTCGAGCACCTACCCCTTTTCGAGCCTCGGCGCGATGGTAGCCCTTGGTGGTGACCATCACCTGCTGGAAGCCGGCGTCTTCGGTGCCGATGCCATGCACCCTTATCGCCAGCCCTTCACCCATGGTGCGCTCATGCTGCTGCAGTACACCCAGGCTGGCAAACTGGGGGCAGGCGACTACACCATCAAACTCGGTGCTTTTCGCAACCGCCAAAACGCCCAACTTGCTCCCCGACTCGGACCGCAGACCAGCGGCTTTTTCGGGGCGATGGAGTATCGCTTCGACGCGCTGGGCCTCAATTGGGGGGCTTTTCTGGTGGGCGGTGGCGCACCCAAGCCTGTCAATGCCGTGCCATGGTATGCAGGGGCGGGGCTGCGTGTGAAAAATTGGTTCCCGAACCATCCCGACGACGTGCTCTCGGCGGGCGCTTCCCGCGTCAGCCTGCGTGGTCTGCCCCATGCCGAAACCAACTACGAAGTGACGGGTATTTTCGCGCTCGGTCCGGGGGTGAAGCTGCAACCGGATCTGCAGGTCATCGTGCATCCGGGAGGTCAGCTGCCCACAGCCCTGGTGGGCATCCTGCGCGTCGATATCGATCTGGTCCAGTGGGCAAAAAGTCAAGGAGTAGCGCTATGAGCACCGTGCTCAAGGACACGCCAGAGGCCTTTCCACAGGGCCCGCAGCGCCTGACGACGGCAGGCTGGATCTGGCTGTATCAGCCCGATCCCGTCAGCATCCAGAGGCTTGCCGCCGAGTTGGATGTGGACGAGGACTTCCTCTTCGATGTCCTCGACCCGGACGAAAATCCGCGCCTGCAGCGGGAGGAAGATCACCTTCTGGGAATCCTGCCAGTACCGGTTCGTCGGGACGAGGACGGTGGCTGGCTGTTGCGGCCCATGGGCTTCATCCTGCAAGAAGAAACCCTGGTCACCATCAGCACCGTCCAATGGACCTTTCTCCAGGATCTCTTTTCGCGAGCGAGCACCGAGGCCGGGTCTGCCGGCGGACAACGGCGTAACCTCCTGCGTATCGTCCAGGCCATCACGGAAATCTACGAGCATGCTCTGGATGACCTGGTCCAACGGATGGCGCAGCTGGAAGATCTGCTGGACAGCACCCAAAGCAACGACGACCTGTTCCGGTTGCTGGAGGTGGGGAAGGCCGCCCTGCAGATGCACGCGGCCCTGGCCGGCAACGTCGCCGTGATCTTCAAGCTCTCGCGCCACCACCGATTGGCCTGGGAAGACGAAGAAAAGCGTCGCCTCAATCTGTTGGTAGCCGATCTGCAGGCAGTACATGAACGTGCCGAGGTGCTCTCCCGGACCATGAACAGCACCATGGACGCCTATGGTGGCATGGTGCAGAACAACATCAACCACGGCCTCAAGGTACTGACCACCCTGGCGCTGGTGCTCTACATCCCCGCCCTGATGGCTACCCTGTACGGCGTCAACCCGCCCATACCTTTGCAGGACAAGCCCTGGATCTTCTGGGTCGTCGTCCTGGGCAGCTTCGCCCTGTCTGGGCTGATGGCTGCGGTATTCCGTTATCGTCTCCGCTGGATCTGAACGCTGGGAGCACACGCCATGTCGGAAACCCTCAAACTCGTCGCCAACCGTAGCAACACCGAGGAGGGCTGCGCCAATTGGCAGCATCGCAACCTAGCCGATGACCAGAGCCTTGCCGCCACAGCAGAGGAATTCCGTCTCAGTGAAGCCTTCCTGCGCCAGTGTCTGGATCCCGACGAGATTCCGCACATCGATCGCGAGGGCGAACACATCCTCCTCCTGCTCCAGGCGCCTTGGATCTACGAGGAGACCACCGCCGCCCTGTTCGTGGATACGGTGCCCCTGGGAATTCTTCTGCATCCGGCAGAAATCGTCACCATCAGCGCCAAGCCCCTGGCCCTCTGGGATCGACTACACCGGGAACTGTGTGATGACGCGGCACCCAAACTGCAGAGAGAGGCCTTTCTCGCGCGTTTCTTCACGGTGCTCGCCCGAGAATTCCTGCATGCCATCGATCGTCTGGAGGCGCAACTGGAAACGGCCAAGGAGCAGCTGCGTCGCTCCCAGAGCAATGCGGAATTCTTCCGCCTGCTGTCTTTGCAGAAGAGCCTCATTTATCTGACGGCAGCGCTGCGCGGCAACCTGGCCACGGGAGAGCGCCTGCTGCATTCCCCGCGCTGGCAAGGCAGTGCCGAGGAGCAGGATCAGCTGCGCGATGCCCTGGAGGATCTGCGTCAGGCACGGGATACCGCCGAGCTCATGGCCAGCACCACCACGAATGCCATGGATGCCTTTGCCGGCACCCTGCAAAACAACATCACCGTCGCCATTCGCGTGGTGACGGCCTGGACGGTGGTCATTACCGTCCCCATAGCCGTGATTTCCATCATGGCCATGAACACGCCCTTGCCCCTGCACGACTGGCCCTATGCCTGGCCTGTGCTCATGGGCGGTTCCTTTGTGGCTTCGGGTCTGCTCTATATCGCCCTACGCCGCAGTCACTGGCTGTGAGCGCAGCTGTTCTGGAGGAGTGACGATGCAGGAAAGAAAACACGACGGCCTGGATGCCGGAGCGGAAATCCCCCTCAGCCCCGATCCCACCGGAAAGGAACGGCGCTGGCTCAGCATATCCCAACCGGAACCGGCAGAACTCGGCCGGCTTGGGCAGCAATTGGGGGTAGACCCGGGCTTTCTGGGTGATACCCTGGATCGGCACGAGCGCCCTAGCCTGCACCGGGAGGGAGAGACCACCATCCTTCTGCTGCGCGTGCCACGAATTTCCTCAGCGCCGCCGGACCCCTCTTGGGAAACGGTACCGCTGGGCATCCTCCTGCAGAAGTGGCAACTCGTGACCATCGAGACCCGACACTTTGGCTTTCTGGAGCAATTACGCGTACGACTCGGCAAGCGCGCCCGTCGCATCCGTCTGCGCGAAGCCATGGCGGAACTCCTGCAGGCCATCGCCCAGGAATACTTGCGCTCACTGCACCAGGTAAAAAAGGAGATGGACACGGTGGAGCACGATCTGCGTGCATCCCAGAACAACGACGACTTCTACCGCATGGTCTCGTTGCAGAATGCCCTGACCCACTTTGCCGCCTCCCTACGCGGTAACATTGGTGTGTTGCAGCGGCTCTTGCAGATGCCGGTCTTCCGGGACGACCAGGAAGATCTTGAGGATGTCGCCGATGCCCTCGTGGACCTGCAACAAGCCCGAGAAATGGCCGAGCTCTACGCCGCCACGCTGACAGATCTTCTGGATGCCTACGTGGGCGTGCTGCAGAACAATATCGCCAACCGCGTCAAGAAACTCACGGCCTGGACGGTGGTTTTGGCCGTATCCCTCATGTCCACGAGTCTTTATGGCATGAATGTGCCTCTGCCCTGGCAGCATTGGCCATATATCACGCCGACCTTGGTGGGTGGGGGCTTCCTCATCGCCGCGGCAATCTACGTCTATTTTCGTCGTCACGACTGGATCTGAGGAGGATGGTCATGAGCGCCTGGTTCTTTCACGACGACCAAGGTTGGCAGGACGTGGACGCCTATGCGGGCCCCGGGGTTTATCTGCTGGATCCCGCCGACAGCCAAATGGCCGCGGTGCTGGACGCCGCCCTAGGTGCCGAGCTGCCGCAACTGGCACTGCCCGTCCAGCCTGGGCGCCGGCCGCCGCGTCTGGTCTTGGATGCCCACGGCGTGTTGGCTCTGCGCCTGCACGTGGTCTTTCCCCGGCGTGAGCCGGAACTACGGCGCAGCGAGGAGGAGCAGCTGCAGACGCGTCTCGTCTGGGGTCGCGATCATCTGATTCTGGTAGCCCCGCAACAGCACTGGCGGCGCATCGTCCGCGACAGCCTGGAGCTGGACCCCCATGCACCCCAGGACAAGATCCTGCAGAGGATATTGCTGACGGCCATCTACAGTCACGACAGCGCAACCCAACGCATCATCGCGGAGCTACGCGAACTGCGAAACGCCTTACGCAGTTCCCTGAACAACCGGGAGATGCGGCGGATCGTGGTCCTCAATCGTCGTCTGGGAGAACTCGTGGTTTCCATTCGCGACCTGGGCCTGACGCTGCGCAGTCTACGCGCAGAATTGGGCGACGCCGACCCCTTGCGCGACCGTATCGACGAGATTTACGACGAGCAACGGCGCATCGAGGAGATTCTGACCCTGATCTGGGATCGCTACCTTGGAGTAACCAACGCGTACGCCGGTATCATCCAGAACAACGCCCACACCATCATGAAGGTCATGACCGCGTACCTTGCCTTCCTGATGGTGCCCATAGCGCTGATCATGCCCTTCCACATGAACACCGTACTGCCCATGGAGCACTTCCACTATGCCTGGTATGTGCTCCTGCTCTACAGCTTCGGGACCTCGGGCTGGTTCTTTTTCCAGTGGGGACGCAAGCGCGGCTTTTTTCATCTGTGAGGAGTGCGACATGCTTGAGATCGTTCGCAATGCTTTTCTGACGGGTAACGACCGGGCGCGCGACTGGATGAAAATCGCTGCACCCTCGCCCACGGAGTTGAGCCAGGCGGCCACGACCATCCGGGCGGAGGAAAGCTTCCTGCGTCGTCGCCTCCAGGGCGGACCGGTGCGCCCCGTGGTGGAAGACTCGGGCTTTCTGACTTTTCAGATGCTGGTACCGGCCCATGCGGCTCGGGCGGAGGGTGTGGATTTTCACCTGGTTCCCCTCAACATCTTTCTGGTGCCCCACTATTTCGTGACCTTGAGTGCAGAACCCCTCGCTTTCCTCGATACCATCATCCGCCCCGAGGCGCCCATCCGCCGTTGGGAACTCATCCTGCGTATCGCCAAGGAAATCGCGCTACGTTACGTGCATATGGCCAGGGACGTAGCCCGGGAAACCGAAAGTGTCGAGGCAGAGCTCAAGGTGGCACAGCGCCACCACGTCATCTACCGGGCGCTGGCCATCAACGACCGCCTGCTGCAGCTGGACATGGGCCTGCTGCAGCTGGAATACGTCATCGACGAAATGCGCGAGCGCATGCCCAAGGACTCGCCAAGCTTCATGGAGGAGTTTACCGATGCCCGCATCGAGATCCGGCAGGCGCGGGAGCAGGTGGATCTGGAACAACAGACCCTCAACGAAATCATGGATGCCTACACCTACATCATCCACAACAACGTCAACCATATTTTCAAATTCATGGCGGCGTTGATCATCCTCGCCTCCATACCCATCATCGTCTGCGATTCGGCTTCCATGAACGTGCCCTTGGGCAGCTTTCGGACCTCGTCCTGGGGCTTTCCCCTGGATGTCGGTTTCCTGCTGCTGGTAGAGGCCATCACCGCCTGGCTCTTCTACCGCAAGGGCTGGCTTACCCTCGGCTGAGCGCGCCTGGCCGTGGTAGCCTCACAGGCCCGGGATACTGCTGATTCCGCCATAAACGCCCAGGCCCGCGGTGAGGATGCTGACCGCGACTACCAGCCAGAGATACCAGCCACGCAGACGGTGCTCCGGCGGCAGGGCGTAGATGGCCAAGGCGACCAGGAATCCCAGCACCAAAGGCAGCAGCAGCGCATTCATCACCTCCACGGCGATATCCAGGGCGACGAGATTGGGAACCAAGGCGACGGCCAGAGCACCGGCCAGGACGATGAAGGTGTAGGTTCCGTAAAACCAGGGTGCCTCGCGGGGATGATACTCCAGGGAATGGCGAAAACCCGTCACCTCGCCCCAGCCCCAGGCACCGGCCAGCGAGGCGACGATGGCCGCTACCATTCCAGCGCCGACAATGCCCACGGAAAAGACCAGGTAACCCCAGGCACTGCCCAGGAAGGGCACGATGGCCTCCGACAGCTGTTGCACCGTATTCAGGGGAGCGTTGGGATTACGCAGGGCAATGGTGGCCGCGACGGCCACCAGCACCGCGGCCATGACGGCCTGGGTGATGACGGCACCAAAGGCAGTATCCCAACGGGCCTCGCGGTATTGCTCCGGGCGCAGGCCTTTGTCGGCAACGGCCGACTGCTGGTAAAAGACCATCCAGGGCATGATCACGGCGCCGATATTGGCGGCAACCAACATCATGTAATGGCTGTCGGCTACCGGGATCTGCAGGATGTCCCGCCCCATCTCGTGGATGTCGGGATGACTGACGATGGCAATGGCAAAGAACACCAGCTCGAACAGGCCAAGGATCAGAGCGATGCGCTCCACCCGACGGTAGGAACCCGTCCACACGATCAAGAGCAGGGCTGCCGCCGCCGTGGCGATGCCGACAGCGCGCGGCAAACCGTAGAGTTCGCTCACACCCGCCATGCCCGAAAATTCCGTGAGCAAGGCGCCGGTGGTGGCGATGGTCAGACCACTCACCGAAAGATAGGCCCAGCCGCTGCCAAAACGCTCCCGGATCAGCTCGCCGTGACCCTTGCCGGTAAAAATGCCCAGGCGAACCGTCAGTTCCTGAACGATGAAGAGAATCGGCATGAGGATGAACTGCAGCAACAAGAGCCGGTAACCCCACTGCGCGCCACTTTGTGCGGCGGTGATGATACTGCCCACGTCGGTGTCGGCGAGCATGACCACGAGACCCGGACCCAGCACGGCCAGAAAGGTTCTCCAGTGCCGGTGGGGAAGGGACCTGTGGGAATTTTTGGCGGCAAGAACCATGGCGTAGGGCCCGACGTTTTAAATGAGAATGCGAATGATTACCGAACATCTTCTCGGTGTCAAGCCGTCACCGCTGCAATTCTGGCCGTCAGCGACCGCATCGCCACCATCCCCAGGGGTGCGGACAGGCCGGCGAGTTTCTTCCCGTAGTTGGAGAAAATCGGGCCACGCCAGGGAAAGGCAAGCAGCCGCCCTATCCACCCCCAGGATTCTGGTTCCAGAAAATCTGTTGGACACCGGGAATCTGTTCCAGGGCCTGGATTGCCCTGTCCAGTTCATCTTCTTCAATGTGACTGGGCAACAGGGTTGCCCGCATTTCCGTTTCCACCGTGCCGAAGGGACGCATGCTGAATTCGCGCACGGGATAGCCGGCGGCGTCGAGGATATCCGAGGCCTGCTCCTGAATATCGCCTTCGAGACCGCGGCGAACGATGAGAAAGACGGTGGCTGTAGTCTCGGTGCTGTCGCCCGTGGGTAGCCGATTGATCTGGTTGGCTACGGGACGCAAAAGGGTATTGGCGGCCAGGACAAAGGCCGCGGCGATGATGGCCGGCGCCCATTGCCCGGAGCCCGCACAGGCACCCACCGCTGCAGATCCCCAAATGGTGGCGGCGGTATTCAGACCGCGAACGTTGACCCCTTCCTTCATGATGGTGCCGGCGCCCAGGAAGCCGATACCCGAGATGACATAGGCGACGATGCGTGCGAGTTCTGGGTCGCCGCCGATACGCCAGCCCAGATTCACGAAAATGGCGGCGCCCACGGCCACCAACGTGTTGGTGCGCAGACCGGCCGTACGCTGACGCCACTGACGTTCCACACCGATGAGCGCACCGAGAACGAAGGCCAAGGCGAGACCGGCCGTAGTGGCCAGGAGTTCCTGCTGCGCTGCCATCAACATGCTAGACCTCGGGTGTTTTCCCGCCATTATGGCACGGTAAGGATCGAAGGGAAGTGACTGCCATCACAGCTCAGCCCACAAGACGACACTTGTCGCCAGCGGGATGAGATTCAACAGCGCACCGTGTCGGTTGAGCCAAGTCGAGCGCCAGCACAATCCGAGCGTCGTCACAAAACCGACGAAGACCACGATCGGCTTAACGGTGGTCAGTGAATGGACCAGTAGCACCGATGCCATCGCCCAAGCACCCAAGGGCAACGCGGCGATGGGCACTCAGTGATCGGGCAGAATGGCGTGGGGTAGGGCGACCAGAAAGGCCGCAGCGAGGAGCATCCAAAGTGCAGACATCAACCGCCTAGGACCCGGTGTCGAGGGCATGGACGCGCTTCGGCGCGGGTGAAAGCTTAGGCGAAAGAGCGGCCGCGGAGCGCACCATGCCTTGCACGCCCGAGGCTACTCCAGTATAGTTCTGCGCTCACCGAAAGGTGCACGCTCCCATCGTCTAGTGGTCCAGGACACCGGCCTCTCACGTCGGTAACAGGGGTTCGAACCCCCTTGGGAGCGCCATCTGCCCCCCCCTTTTATCTCCGGCCTCGATCTTGTAACTCACGATTGCAAAGAATTTTTTGGGTCCAGGGGTATCCGGTCGACGATTCCGCGCCAACAGGTTCTTCACGGCAACGTCGTCGCTCCCCTCAACAGACGCAATGAGGTTGTTCAGGGCCCGCTGCACATCCGCCACGCTCATGTGCCGAAAAGTCCTCACCATGGATTCCTCGGCTTCGACAGACTCTGAGGTAGCCAGAGTCTTGTAGACACTCTCGATTGGATACCATGGATCGAGGAGGATGTGATGACTAGGAAAGTACCGCCGTACCCAAAGGAGTTGGAGTCTGGGACATAAGCTGTCCCGCGCCAACGGCATACTGGCGGGCTCAGTGGCCAATGCCCGATGTGCTGCTGCGGAGCGTGGGGCCCCAAAGAGCCTTTTCCAGCCGAGGTCGATATCCTGTCGGCCCGTCGCCTTCCACGATTCGCCGCCGAGGGCGATGGTGGCCGATTCAGCAGCGCCCCGATCGTGGCTAGTTGGTCCTTGGCATCCCGTTTGGGAAACTTCTTCCACTCCGTCGGCCGGATGGGCAGGTCCTGCATGCGACAGATCTTCTTCTCCCTGACGGTCTTCGGTACGTCGCCGGGCAAATGGCGTCTGGCTCCGCCTGCTCCAGAATGTGTCCAAAGGCGTTGGTGATCTCATAACGGCTGGCCTGCAGTCCCAGCCCTTTCCGGATGGCGCGGGCCATGCTGGGCTTTTTGGCAATGATGACGGTGGTCAAGGGTGTGCTCCTCGCTTCTCTGCTTGCGTAGGTATAGCGAGGGGCGCCGGCAATAGTTTGGATTGACAACTGTGGTTGACATGCACCGTGAGTGTCAACTATAGTTGACACATGAAGGAAATCATCAAATCCGATATTTTCGATCGCTGGCTTATCGCACTTCGTGACCGACGAGCCCGAGCAAGGATCGAGGTGCGAATTCGGCGATTGAGCCTTGGTAATCCCGGAGATGTAAAACCAGTAGGGGAAGGCGTATTGGAAATACGGATTGATTACGATCCAGGTTACCACGTCTATTTTATGAGTCGTGGCCCATTGGTCATAGTACTGCTTTGTGCTGGCGACAAAAGCAGTCAGGACCGGGATATTGCCTTGGCCAAGAACATTGCAGCACAGTGGAAGGAGTGACGACGATGGACATCCAATTCAGTCGCTATGACACGGTAGACTACCTTCAGACCGAGGAAGACATGGTGGCTTATCTCGATGCGGTGATGGAAGACGGCGACCCTGCATTGATTGCCGCAGCGCTGGGGGACATAGCCCGCGCCCGCAATCTCAGCCGCCTCGCCCGAGAAGTCGGAATGAGCCGCCAGGGGCTGGACAAGGCCCTTTCGGGCAAAGGCAACCCCAGCTTGGCTACGGTCCTCAAGGTCGCCAAGGCGCTCGGGCTAAGACTGGCCTTTCAAACAGCCAGACAAGGTTAATTTTCCCGAAGGCCCCAGATAGAGAGCAGTGAGCGAACGATTGCGCCAATGCTGGCATCGTCAACGCTGGCGCTAGATGTCGCACAATACCATTTCGCCGAGTACTACTTCAAAATGGTGTTCGGCCTACTAAACCCCCGCCTCGCTCCGATGATCGGCCGAAGGGTACCAACCCACAGGATCTGGCGCCAAGACATAAGAGGTTCCCTAGTCCCCGGATTTTTATAAGATTTGCTCATTTTCTCAAGCTTTTTCCCGCTAGCCGAAAAAGAGCACCCCAAAAATCCCCGATATCACCCAATTTTTTATCATCACCGACTTTGCGTATGGCTGCAAAGACGGCATTGGAATCAAGATTCTGGCTCCAATCGGAATGGAACTGTTTTTCCAATTTCAGAGTGTCCCATCCTTTCAATAACACACCCATTTCCCGATTGTCTTCCAGACTGGTCTGGGTAAAATTCTCCGACCCAATGAAGGCCAGATGGTTGCCAACGATCATCTTGGCGTGCATGTAGATGGGTTTCTTGGGCATCAGCCGCACCTGGCAGCCATGCTGCTCCAAGAAAGCCACATCGCGGCGATCCTCGGTACTGATGGTGGCCGGCAAAATCATCCGCAGATCCTTCCCTTTTGTTGCCAAGGCATCGAGGATGGTCTTATAGGGCCCCAATTCTTCGGACTCCACATCAACCGTCCCCGGCTGATCGATGACCTGTAAAAGCTGCGATGCCGAAGTGCCAGGCGAAAGGACCAGAACCCGATGCGTCCAGGCGGGCGCATGCTGGCGGTTCCAATCCGCGTCGAACACCGCTTGCACCGCGCGAACGATCGTCGGATTGGTCGTGTCATACAGATACTCCCGATTCCGGTGGAAAGCCGACCAGTCCATGTTGGCCGTGCCAATCTCGGCCTCGTGGCCATTCACACAATACTTGGCATGGTAGAACCGATAGGCGCCGTCGCCGCTCACGAACCGAGTGGGGACGTAGCGAAAATACGCCCCCGTCGCTTCGATGGCGCGAACTTCCTTTTGCACCTGCCAGGGCTTCATCCCGTAGGGCTTCGGCTCCACCATGATGCGGACGTCCACGCCTCGGTGCTCGGCATCCCGCACCGCGGCCAAGATTCGGCGATCGTCGAGGTAGTACACCCCGATATCGAGTTGATGACGGGCGGAGTCGATGACGTTCAAAATCGGCGCTGGGCCGGCGTTCGGTTCGATATACAAAGGCACGCGCAACCTCTAGGGATCCGGGAAACCTTTTCAGATTTTAGGGGAAGAGCACGGAAAATGCCCTCCTGCCCATAGCACCGATGGTTTCGTCTGTTGCTGGATAGAGGTATAGCCAAAGGGCAGGGCGGAAAGCGCACAAACCAGCGCAGCCCCAGTTTGGCTCAAGAAGATGTGCCCTTGCGACGCTGGTTGTGGCGAATGACTGTGGACTGAACGGCGAGGAAAGGGGAGAGCGACGCGAACCCCTCGGGCGCGCCAACTCAAGAGCCATCGGTAAACTCTCAGAGTTCGTTGCTCAAGAAGACCCTCCGGCGCCCGGCGGCTTTTGCTGCGTACAGTGCCTTATCGGCGTCGATGATGCAGTCCTCCAGTTCCATGCCCGAACGCCACTGCGTGATTCCAGCGCTGAAGGACACCGTAAAGCTCCCGTCTCGGACCATCGTGGGTTGTCTATCCAGCTCGTCCTGCACGCGCTCCAGGACACTGCGGGCCTTTTCTGCGGTGGAGTTGGGTAACAGGGCGACGAGCTCCTCGCCGCCGTAGCGGGCAAAACTGTCCGTCGCGCGCAAGGCGCGGCGAAAGGTTTCGCAAAAGTTGATCAGCACACGATCGCCCAGATCGTGTCCATAACGATCATTGATCCGTTTGAAGCGATCCAGATCCACGAGGGCAAGGACGAGGCTCTGGTTATGCCGCTCTGCACGGGCCTTTTCCCGCCGGAAGACCTCTGCCAGACCGCGACGGTTGAGCGCGCCGGTGAGTGGATCGACGTGCACCAGAGCGCTGACCGTCGCGAGTTCTTCCTCCAGTTCGTGGATCTTGTTCTGGGCCTGTCGCAATTGCTCGCGCGCATCCTTGAGAACAGCCAGGGAGCCGGCCGTCTTTTCGCGCAGGCGCTGACTGGTCTCGAGGACGCCGGTGACGATTCGGCGAATCTGCTGCCAGTCCTCTGCTACTTCCAGGTTTTGCGAATAGACCGCCAGCGCATTCTGTGCCTCGGCACTATCCTGACTGAAGTTCTCCAGGCTCTCGAAGATCAGCGTCATCAGATCGTGCAGGGCACGACGGGCTGCACCAATGCTGGATTGCCGCTGCTCCTGCTGCAAAACCAGAGTCTTCAGACTACCAACCCCAGTTTGCACACGCTGCAGGCGCAAAGGCGGATGCAGGCTACTCTCGAGAATTTCCATCTGTCCCAAAAGCCAACGATCATCCTCGACCAGGCTCTTGATATTGCGCAGAAAAATATGGACGAGTTCAGACAGGGCGGCACTGAGGCGCGCGCCATCGGTCTCCAGTTGGTCGAGGCGTTGCCACAGTTGGCGGCTGCCCTGGAGCAGCTGCTGGAGATCGGGGGCATCTGCATTCAGTTCGGCTTCGAGTTGTCGAAGGATGGGGGCGGCCTCCCCATCCTCGCGCAGGCTCGCGGCGAGCCCCTGAAAAATGCTGCGGCGCCAGAGTTCCCGCCAGGCTTCCTGGGATCCTCGCGCAATCGGATCCTCTTCCACGCCGGCAGTGGCTGGCGGCACCCGGCGCGTGGGCTGCTTTTCCCAATTTTTCACCAAAGCCGTGAGCTTGTGGTACAGGGTGGTGTTGCTACTGTACTTCAAAACCTGCTCTCGGCTCATGATCTTTTGCAGGTGTGTGAGATTTTCCTGGTCGCGCTCCCACTCCCGGAACCAACGACTCAGGAGCGTTGCCCAGTGGTATTCCGTTTCATCGCAGGCATTCGCGGCAGACGTGTCGGCGGCTGTGGCCGAGGTTTCGGATACGGCTTCCGGACCAAGCTTTTCCGTGCAAACCTCGTGGTAAACGCGGGCATAATTCTCCGGAGTTGGTGCCGCCTTGCGATTGGCCAGATGGCGCAGGGTCTCGCGAGCGATCTCGGTGGCGTTTACGGTCGACATGGTGAATCCCGCTGTGGCTTTTTCTATCGGCTTAGAGTAAGCCAGGATCAGCCCATGGAATAGCTGACTACGGCGCGGTTTCTGCCCGTTTCTTTAGCCTGATACAAGGCCTGATCGGCAGTCTTGAGGATAGCCTGCGGATCGCCACCTTTCTGCAGCGGAGCAAGGCCCACCGATACCGTGATGCTGAGGCCAGATCCATCGTCCTCACGCAAACGCTCGATGGCACGGCACAGTCTGTCTGCCATGCCCACGGCACACTGTGGATGCAGTTTCGGAAGGAGGGCGATGAATTCGTCGCCGCCGAAACGATAAAGGCCGTCATAGCGGCGCAGCGACTCGCGTAAACGCTGGGCGACCCGAGTGAGCAACCGATCTCCGAGGAGATGGCCGTGTCGATCGTTCAAAAACTTGAAACCATCGACATCGATCATGGCGACAAAGCAATCCTGGCCACGATCCACCAGCGCCTGCTCGCGCAGCAGATCGCGCTCGAATTGCCGACGGTTGGGAAGGCCCGTCAGTGCATCACGCTCGGCAAGGTACTGGCTGTGCGCAATGACCTGGTCGCTGACCGTCTTTCCAAAGGCGGAAACCTGGCGCAGCGTGCCCTTCGCATCGGGTAGACGACAAAAACTTGACGGATCAGCACCAGCCAACTGGTGCAGGAGATGATGGCACTCGTGTTGCAGCTCGTGCCAGAGCGTTTTGTGTTCTGGCGGTAGTCGCGTTTCTGGATCGTGCAGGGCGGCAAGAAGTCGCCGCTCGCTTTGCCGTGTCGCGGTCAAAGGCGGATCGTCTGCAAGCCACGTCTGCCAGAAATCCTGCCAGGCCCCGTGAAGTTCAAGCAGATCCTCAAAAAACCGCGAACTGTCGTCCGCCAAGCCCATAGACGGCAACTCAGACGACAATAGTTTGGTTCGGACCATGTTCCAACCTCCTATGGTTGGTACATATATAGCAAAAGGCGTGCCCGGCCGGATTCCGAGATGCAGCGAGCCACCCTTCAGAAAAACGGATCGTGTGTCGTAGAACCAGCTGTTGCTGGCCAACAGGATACGTCCATGACCACTCTGTCGCCAAACCGTCCCTGTTCCGCGGGTGTCTCGCCGAGGGCGGGCACGCTGCATTACCTCGCGCTGGACTCCATCGCACGGGTGGTCGAGCGACTTGCGGGCAGCACTGACCTACGTGAGCGTCAACTCCTGCTGCAACGTTTGACGCGCTTGGAGGCGCTCATCTATTGGCAGCTTTTTCACCTGGGAAAGAGCTCACGGCAGGATCTGGCCATCCAGGGCGATCGCCTGCTGCGGCTGCTCCTCCTGCGGCTGGCCCACCTGCGGATTTTTGGTGATTACGGTGTGCTCGGAGAATGTCGAGACATCCTCTCGGCGCTACAGCGTTTTTTGCAGGCATGGACAATGGTTATACCCGATCTTGCGGATTACACCGTCGACTTCGAGCGCCTGTGGTCGGGTCAATGAACCGAGCATACCTCAAGGGGCAGCTGTATCCATCGCGAAACGCTTCGCAGGCCTACACGGTTATGGGAAGATACCGCGCTTTTCAACAAATGGGGCATTGAACAAGGTAAAAAGCCATGGCGGTAAACAAAACATCGGGTAAGGGTAAATGGATTCTCATCGCAATCATCGTGATCCTTGTGCTGCTCCTCGCCAGTGCGGCGGGCTGGTGGTTCCTGCTACGTCCCTCGGCGGCACCCACGCCAGCGCAAATTGCGAAGGAGCGCGAGGCCAAGGTCAAGTTCATCGATCTTGGCTCTTTGGTAACCAATCTGCAAAGCAGCGATGGCAGCACCCACTATATCCAGGTCGAGGTGCAGCTGAAGACCTACGATCCTTCCATAGACGCCAAGGTCAAGGCCCTGATGCCGGAAATTCGCAATAGCATCCTCCTTCTACTGGCCGCGCAGCATGCCGACCAGGTCGGGCAACCCCAGGTGCGCACGGATCTGCTGAACGAAATCAAAAAACGGGTGAACGGCATCCTCGACAGCGACGGCGGCACCTTGCCAGCGGCGCAGACCAGCGCCAAGCAGCCCATCGCGGCTGTCTACTTCAGCAGTTTCGTGATCCAGTAAGGCGCAGCCATGTTTCTGATTCTTGGTTATCTCATCGGCCTCGGCGCCATATTTGGGGGCTTCGTTCTGGAGGGTGGTAGTATCTCCGCATTGATCCAGCCTTATGAGCTGCTGATGATTGCCGGCGGCGCTTTTGGGGCGTTCTTTGCGGCCACCTTCCCGCGCAGCTTCAAAGCGGTTCTGCGAACCCTACCCATGGCCTTGAAGGGTTCCAAATACACCAAGGTAGCCTACCTTGAATTGCTGAGCCTGCTCAACGAACTTTTCCTGCGCATTCGCCAGGGTGGCTTGATGTCCATTGAAGGAGATATCGACGATCCCGCTGCCAGTGAACTCTTCAAAAAGTATCCGGTGCTGCTTGCCGACCACAGTGTCCTGGAGTTTCTGACGGACTACCTGCGCCTCATGATCGGCGGCAATCTGGGTGTTTTCGAGATGGAAAATCTCATGGATCTCGATATCGATACCCACCACCGGGAACTGGAAGTACCCGTTCATGCGCTGACGCGGGCAGCCGATGGCATGCCGGCCTTTGGTATCGTGGCGGCCGTGATGGGTGTGGTGCACGTGATGGCTTCCGTAGACAAGCCGCCGGCCGTATTGGGAGAACTCATCGCTGCTGCCTTGGTAGGAACCTTCCTCGGCATTTTACTCGGTTACGCTGTCGTATCGCCCATAGCCTCACGCATTGAAGATCGGGTGGCGGAAGGCACAAAAATGCTGGAGTGCATCAAGGTTGCGCTGTTGGCCACCATGAATGCCTATCCTCCGCAAGTGGCCGTGGAATTCGGGCGTAAGGTACTATTTTCCACGGAGCGGCCAAGTTTCCAGGAACTGGATACCCATTTACGGGAAATGAAGGGTAAGTAAATGGCGGCAAATGAAAAATCCCAGCCCATAGTCATCAAACGCATAAAAAAAACCGCGGGCGGCCACGGGGGTGCGTGGAAGATAGCCTACGCCGATTTCGTCACTGCCCTGATGGCATTTTTTCTGCTCATGTGGCTCCTGGGTTCGACCACCAAGGCTACACTGCAAGGTATTGCGCAGTGGTTCAAGAATCCGGAACAGGTATCGCTCATGGGAGGACCTGGCAGTGGTTCCTCAAACTCGGTGCTCAATGGCGGCGGCAGCAACATCAACAAGACGGTGGGTGAGGTACAACGAGGCCAGAAAAAACAGAGCATGCCTACCAACGAGGCGCCCGCCGATCGGTCGCAGACGGTCGATCAGCGCAACCTCCGGGAGTTGAAGAACAAGTTGATGGCGCAGATCAAAAGCAACCCGGAGCTTGCTGCCTTTCGCCATCAATTACTCATCAGCATCACTCCGGAGGGTCTTCGAATCCAGGTGGTAGACAGCAGTAAACGGCCGATGTTTGCCAACGGTAGCACGGTGCTGGAGCCCTATGCCCGCACCATTTTTTCTGCCATTGCGCCGACGCTGGACGAATTGCCCAATCGTATTAGCATCACGGGACATACGGATGCACTGCGTTACCTGAACGAAGGCAGGGGCTACAGCAATTTCAATCTGTCTGCTGGACGCGCCAATTCGGTTCGGCAGATCCTGGTACAGAGCGGTTTGGCCGAGAACAAGGTATTGCGGGTGGTGGGGATGGGCTCGGCGGTTCTCTTCGTACCCAAGGATCCGGACTCACCATTGAATCGCCGGGTATCCATCGTCGTGCTGAGCCGTGCGGCCGAACAGCGTATCATCCGCGATCAACAGGTTGAAGATTCCGTCGAGAATGCGTCTTCTGCCCAGTCGTTGATCCACGGCGCCCCCAAATAGGCGGACGACCAACATCGAAAGTACGGATGGCCGTATCTGACCGCTAGTGCAAGCGGGGGAGAATTGGTTTATCTTTCTCTCGACATGCGCTCCGATTCCGATGAAGATTCCAGCGAGGCGACAGAGGTCCAGCTAGCGCAGCTCTGCGCCGTTGGCCTCGCGCTGATTCGCTACCCAGAGGTGGTGATCGAAACCGCCAACCCGATTTTTTTATCCCTTCTGGGCGAGCGCAACCTCGAGGCGGTGCGAGGACAGAGTCTGCGCCGGTGGTTCCCGGAGATCCCTCGCTCCGCACTGTTGCAGACGGAAACTTCGGAACGTCCGGGAACACGGCGGTCTTTTTGCCTGAGGCGCCTGCGTTCGGATGGCAGCTGGCAGATCGTCGATGTGGCGGTCTGCCCAGTACACGAATCCCCAAGCGTGCCCAAGGCAGTCTGGACGATGGCGGAGCGGATAAGCGATCCCGCGGGAGGGCAGCCCTGGTGTCCGCAGGAACACCGCGATCCCCTTACCGGACTCTACAATCGCCGAGCCCTCGATGCGCGTCTGGATGCCGATGTGGCAGAGGATCGCGATGTGCTTCTCTGCATCCTGGATCTGGACGATTTTGCCGCGGTCAATCAACGGTACGGTCATGAAACCGCAGACGCGATGCTCCGGGAGGTGGCGCATCGTCTGGAAACCGTCGTACCGTCCCACGCGCTACTTGCCAGATTGGGGGGCGACGAGTTTGCGGTACTGCTGGACCGGGACATGGAATCGCAGGCAGTGGAAGCGCTGTTGTGGAACATAGAGTCCGCGGTGGGTGAAGCGATAGTGCTCGAGGGTGCCGCCTGGTCGTTCAGTATCAGCGCCGGGGTCTGTCACCATCGATCGGGGAGTGGGCGAGGGGCAGAGAGCATTGTCCGCCGCACGGACCAGGCCCTCTATCTCAGCAAAGCCCACAAACAGGATCGCAGCCGCTTCTGGACGGTCTTTGGCGATGGCACGCCGGTTCGCCCCAATCTCTGTCAGATTCTCCTCGGTCAGGGTGCGGTGGAAGTACACTACCAGCCCATTCTCGACACCTTCAGCGGCCGTATCGTTGCCATCGAGGCCTTGGCACGTATGCGCGAAGCAAGCGGCACCATCTACCTTCCGGCACAATTCCTGCCGCAGATGAGCGTCGAAAATGGGGCCGAACTCAGTCGCGTGGTGCTGACTCGGGCACTGTCCGATCTGGCGCGCCTTGACCAAGGCGGATATCGCCTCGGCATATCCTTCAACCTGTCGCCCCTGTCTCTGGATCGCGAATGCGTGAGCTGTTTACGAAAAGTGGTTCAAGAGTCAGGGATCGAAGCACATCGAATAACGGTGGAGATCCTGGAAAGTAGTGATTTCAGTGATATAGATCGGGCTATTGAAACCTTGCGAGAAATCCGGGAATTGGGACTTGAACTCGCTTTGGATGACATGGGCAGCGCCTATGCATCGCTGCTACGTCTAAAGAATCTGCCCGTCGGTAAGATCAAACTCGACCAGAGTTTCGTGAGCTCTCTGGAGCGCACTCCCGAGGATCTCCACATCGTCCGTGCCATTCAGGACCTTGCCGCCGATTTGCGCCTCGATCTGGTTGCCGAGGGGGTGGAGACCGAGGCCGTCCTGGATACCCTGGTTACCATGGGCATTCCTGCAGTTCAGGGCTTTGCCGTCTCGCATCCCTTGACCCTGGAACGACTGCAGGCTTTTTTGCAGGAATTTCACTTTTCTCGTGAGCCTCTGCCGCGCACACTTTTTGGCTTCTATGCGGGCACCATGGCGTCCCATGCCACCATCTGCCGTATGCTGACCATCAATCCTACGGAGCTGAATCTGGAGCACCTGCCGCTGGCCAGTCACTGTCGCGGCCACGCGGTGCTGGAGCGTCTTGGCCACCCCCACGACAGCCCCCTGGGAGTCATGCATCAGCGTTACCACGAGGCGCTGGGGAAGACATCGGAGCTGGGCTTGGGCGCGTGCCACTCCCGGCAGTGGGAACAGATGCAGGAGATCTTTGATACCTTTATGGCCATGGTGCTCTCAGCCTGGCGCCGAGAGCAAAGGGGCAGCAAAGGATGACCGAAGCTCAGGAAACACCACCCACCCTCACGAGGGCAAGCGACCAGACACCGAGCCCGGCGCTGATGTCCGATTTGTTCATGAACTATCCTACGGCGCACACCCTGGTGCGCGATGGCAAGATAATCTTTCTCAATCCAGCAGCCATACGCCTCTTTGGCGGCGTCCATGCCGAGCAATTCATTGGCCAGCCAGTGCTGGACTTCATTCATCCCATGGACCGGGAATACGTCCGCCACAGAATAGCCCTGTTGGGTCCAGACCGACGGCAGAATGAACCCACGGAGATACGTATTCTTACCCTGGATGGCCAGGTGCGCATTCTGGCGACGGCATCGGCGGTAGCCTTTGCTGAAGATGGAGGGCAGGTGATCATTGCCACCGGGATAGATGTCACCTCCTTTCATCGTCTGCAGGACGAACTACGCAGTTCTGAAGAAACCTTTCGACGACTCTTCGAGAACATGCACGATCTTTTCTACCGAACCAATGCGGCGGACGAGCTGACCCTCATCGGACCTGGTGTCGAGCGCGTGTTCGGTTACCGCCAGGCTGAGGTTTACGGTATGCCAGTAGCCAATGCGTACGTAATCCCGGCCCAACGTACACAGCTCTGGGCTCGTCTGAGAAAATATGGAGAGATAAACAATCGCATCGTGAAACTGCGACACAAGGACGGTCACGCCCTGGATATTGCGATCACCGCCAAGATGATTTTCGACGATACCGGTCACTTCCAGGGGGTCGAAGGTCTGCTCCGCGATGTCACGGAAGAGTTACGACTGCGCCGTGAACTGCAGATTCTTGCCACCATCGACAACCTTACGGGCCTACTGAATCGACGTACTTTCCTGGAACAGGCGAATCAGGCCGTGGGGATCGTCTCACGCTATCGAGAGCCGATGGTGTTCCTCATTGTGGACATCGATAATTTCAAGGAGATCAATGATAATCTGGGCCATCTCCTGGGTGACGAGGCGATTCGCAAGATCGTTGCCGCGGGACGCTCCTGCTTGAGGGAAAACGATATTTTTGGCCGACTTGGGGGCGATGAGTTTGGCATCATCCTGCGCCAATGTGAACCCACCGAGGCGCTGCAAATTTGTCAGCGAATCCTGGCGCGCGTACGCGAAGTGCGGATTCGTCTGCGGGGCAAGGGTGCCGATACACATATGTCCGTGAGTCTGGGCGTCACACCCGTCTGCCGTACCGATCGTCCCTTCGCGCGCGCCCTGGCCCGCGCCGATCGTGCCCTTTACCTGGCCAAGAGTAGCGGACGCTGTTGCTGCGCGTATCAAGCACTGGAGGGCAGTCCCGTATTGCCGCTCCAAGCAGCGGACAGCAATCTGGACTTGGGAGCGATCCGAGATCATGTTTGAAATGTCCCCAAAATCCGAAGCCCCATCCATGCTGGAAGGAGACTGGGTAGAACTCGACGGCACTCAGGTTAGCGAGTATCTGTTGGATCTCCGGACGACTGCCATGGGTATCGGCGCCATCCGAAAAAACGACGGATGCCGTTTTTCCCTGCGCATGGCCCGCCTGACGGAAAGCCGGATAGAAATGGTCATCGACCACGTGCCAGCGGGCGAGCCCGTGCGCATCACCCCGGGTGAGACGATCTGGTGCTTTGTCTACGCGCAGGAATACGCTCTCAGTTTTGTCCTGATGGTGGAGGACGCTCTCGGCGAAAGCTTCCATACGGGTTATCCTGTCCGCATGTGGATTCGCAAGGATCGTCGCCACAAGCGCTTCATTCCGCGGGTGCCGATGCAGGCGACCTGGCACCGGGAGGGCACGCCGGACATCACCGGGGATGTCATGGACATCGGTCTGGGTGGCTTTCTCGGCGGCGTCAACGTCGTCACCAAGGCCGAACGCGATCCAGTGCTCAAAGAGGACGATTATGGCCTAGTGCGTCTAAGCCGAGACGAAGGGACGATTTGGTCTGGAGAGGGCGTATTACGGCGAATTTCCTGGGTCGGAGATCGGGACCACGGCGAGTTGTCTGCATTCCTGCTGTTGGGATTTGCTTTCGTCTTCCGCGACGAAAAGGGCATGCGTCAGCTGACGGAGTTCCTGGATGGTTTGCTGGAATCCATGTAACCATTACATTTCTATACATATAGTAGGAAGCGCTACGCCCGTCGATATTCCCGCGCGACGGAAGGGCTGATACACTGCCGCGTCGGCCGCCCCCGGAGTTTCCTCTGCCTGCCTCGCTTTGTCACCGCCAGCCATGATCGCACGCGCGCCCTTGATCCTCGTCTTACGTCTTCTGCTCTCGGCTACGCTGCTGTCCATGGCTTCCTGTGCGCAACAGACGCCGGTGCCGCGGAACCCGCCTGCAGCCGTCACCCCGGTGTCCAAATCGGTGTGCCCTCGGCAGTCCTCGCAGTCCACTGTCCGTGGAGCGCCCCAGAATCGCTATCTCGACCGTATGGCTATCGTCGACGCCCAGAAGGATTTTACCCAGGCGCCCGAGCCCGATTATGTCCTGGATGCCGATTCAGTCGTGCGTTTTCCACGAATCGAACCCATCGGTGTCATTTTTATTGGCGACAGCATTCTCACAGGATGGTCGGGATACTTTGCCAAGGTTTTTCCCAACGCTTTCCTTGATGGTCGGGTCGGTCGTCAGTTCTCGTCCATTCTACCCATATGGAAAGTACTGACGGAGTGTCATACCACGCAGGGTGTGCGTACCGTAGTCGTCGAATTGGGTACCAACGGTGAGGTATCGCCGGCAGATATGGACGCCTTTTTGCATATGGCGGGTGACCGTCAGATTTTTTTAGTGGTCCCTGAAATGCCACGTCCATGGGCGGCGGAAGTGCGCGATCTCTACCTGAAAACCGCAGCTTCCCATCCCAACGTACACCTGATACGTTGGGATCTGCTGAGCAAGGATCATCCGGACTATTACTGGTCGGATCGCGTCCACCCCAATTGGCTAGGGATTCAGGTCATGGTACAGGCCATCGCCAAGGCACTACGCAAAGACTGAGTCATAAAACGCAATCTTATTTTTTTGGAGTCGTCGCGATGTTGTTCCTCGATTATCTGCGTTTCCTGGCTATCTTTGGCGTCATTGCCTTTCATCTGCACGATACCGTAGCCTATGCCACGCCTTGGTTTTCGGGCGGCTATCTCGGTGTCGATATTTTTCTTTTTCTTTCCGGATATTTTATAGAACGATCGCTATCTGGCATTCGGGATCAAGAATTGCTGCCGGCCGGTCGTTATTTCTTCAGCCGGCGTTTGTTGCGCATCATGATACCGATGCTTTTTGTCACTGCCGTGGTTGGTGGATTTTCCTATAGCCAGAATATGCCGCTATGGAAGGACATGCTTTACTCCTCCCTCTTTATTTATAATTTTTATCTGGTCTTTCATCATATCCCTTATTTTCAGGTATACTCTGCTCCACACCCATTCATGGGAATGTGGTTCATTGCCATGCTGGTGCAGCTCTATATCGTGCATTTTCTCCTGTCGCGTTTGGTAGCCAACACCGTTGTCTATCGTCTCATACTGGTGATTCTGGGTGCGGTGACTTTGGTCGGGACCTCGCTGCTCATACAGCAGCATGAGACCAACATGGCCTATGTATTGCCCTGGCATGCCTTCTCCTACATTGGCGGAGCGCTGACCATGGCGCTCATGGGACAACCGGGCGAGACGGTTCGGGATCGCAGTCAGGATCTGGTGGTCTTGGTGACTGTCTTCGCTCTTTTGCTGCTCATGTTGCTCGCGCCCTACCGCGATTTCCTCGTCTACTCCGTGGCTACCGTGGTGTTGACGGCACTGTTCGTCGTGGCGGCACAACAATCCTCCATGCTGCAGGATAAGTCGTGGCCACTACTGGGCAAGCTGGGTGAGATGGCGTACTCGTTGTATCTGTGGAATGTCCCCGTCATTTCCTTTGTGCACTATTTCTACCCCCAGAATCCGGTTTTCGTCAGTGTCTGTCTATCTATAATTCTCATTCTTATTCTCTCGTTGATAACTTATTCTGCCATAGAAATGCCGGTACAAAAATGGTTTGGGAAGGCTCCACGTCATGGAAGCGGCAGCCTTGTCAGTGCACCGGTGATGCTTCTGCTTTTGCTGGCGGGCTGGGGTTGGTACGCGCTGGCCGGTGCCCAATCTCAGAATGTCCATCAACGTGAACAGATGCAGCACGACGCACTGTACCGCGACTATCTCTTGCAGCAGGTAAAGCAGCTTCAGCAACAGGTGCGCGACGCACATCACGCTGCGCGCGTCGCCCGTGAGCTGAGCAAGGAACAATGGGTTCAGTGGCAACCGAGGCCACGTGCCGGTTACCTCTACGACGGCAAGGACCTGCGCGGTAATCCAGAATTTCCACAGAAAAAAGTGCTGTTCATCAGTGATTCCGTTTTGCTTGGTTGGTCTGGCTACGTGGTTCACCAGGTTCCCGACGGCATTCTCGACGGCAAGGTTGGACGTTCCTTTCCGCAAGCAATGCCCGTACTCACAAGCATGCTAAGTCAACCGGAGAATCGCCACATAAAGGATATCGTTGTGGAATTGGGCACTAATGGGTATGTCGAGTGGCCAGAGCTGGAGGCCTTCATCCAGGCGGCTGGAGATCGACAGATCTTTTTGGTAATGCCCAGTGTACCGCGCCCCTGGGCGGCGGAAGTACGACAGACTTATCTGCGCGCCAAAGCGAAATACGGCAACGTTCATCTGATACCCTGGGACGACATCAGTCGTGATCATTTCAATTATTTCGTGGCGGATCAGGTGCATCTCACCTGGGACGGGATCCAGGCGCTGATGCGCGCTATCCTAGAGAGTTTGTGGAAGCACGGATACACCTTGCCGAAGGGTGCGCCCAGAGCCAGCGGCCCGTCGCCTGCGTTAGTACCCACCACCGCAACCCAGAGCAGCGACATGGCCCAAGCGAATCCGCCACGATCGGAAGACACCCAGCTCGACCCGCTCAAGCCCACACTCCCGACGCATCCCACCGCCCTCGTCGCCAGTCAGCACACCAACATTGGGAATCCGAAACCCACGACCACCGAGACACCATCACCTTCCGGGGAATATGATTTTCAAGAACCAATGGTCGCGGCTCCAGCGACCTCGACACCTTGATCTCCCGCGCAGAGGGTACGTCCGCCAATTCTAACGCCCAACTGAATCTCTCGCTGCGTTTTTTGATCGCACCGTCGCGGCGGCGATGGCGATCGTGCTGGACAAAAGGATGGCCGAATGCGTGTGGTGCCTGGTCCCGTATCGGTCTCGCGACAGTTCGGAAAAGGGAAGACTAGTTTCTGTCGCCGCTTTTCGGCAGAACACTGCCTGAAGTCCGGCAAGAAACGAAAAGCGAGGTTCGGAGAGCTATTCTGAGCGCCCGTTTTACTTGGTGCCGGCAAGAGGAGTCGAACCTCCGACCTACTGATTACGAA
>Ga0315298_1001536_pt1 | contig 41832 bp, 39 predicted proteins | sample WHS_1_MG_FD_203077 | JGI IMG/M metagenome (GOLD analysis project Ga0315298, IMG submission 203077) | Extremophilic microbial mat communities from Washburn Hot Springs, YNP, Wyoming, USA - WHS_1_MG | ecosystem: Environmental > Aquatic > Thermal springs > Hot (42-90C) | place: USA: Wyoming... | reverse complement strand
CCCCTTCCCTTCCGCGCCTCGCGGGGAATAACATCCTGCTGGACCGTTGCCCGGACGGCATCCTGGCCTTTTCATTGCAAGACGGCCATGCCCAATGGGCCATGGGCGGTGATGCCCTCCTGGTCACGGAACCGTTTTTCTCGGGAATCGTTTACGCTTACTTTCCCGAAGGCCGGCTCCTCGAGCTGGACGCGAAAACGGGACGGTGCCAGCGTATATACGTGTCGGATTTCGACTTCTCGACGCGACCCTGGGTGAGCGACGGATGGCTTTACTTTGCTTCCTCGGACGGTATCGTCCGGGCCACTCCCCTGCCGGGGATCCCCCAAGAGCATTGAGAGGCGAGCAGGCCGGGGCGGGCCATGGCAGCGAACGCGGAGGGGGGAAGGGCGACCGTGGGGAAAGGCTTCCCGCAAAGAGAGCTGAGGTCCGAACTGGCCTACCTGGGCATGCTCTCCCTCACCTTCTTCCTGTACATGGCGCTCGCCCTCTCGTCGCTGGCACCCAACGGCGTGATCGGAAAGATGTCGACCATCCACATGGCCGCGCAGAGGAACGTTTTCCTGCGGAACCTCCTCGTGGTATGCGGCTTCCAGGACGCAGGCCCTCTGCGGTTGCGCGTTTTCCTGTACCTCGTGCTCGTGCTGCTGGCTGCCTGTTACCTGTGGGCCCTTCACATCTTCCGACACCGGCCGAGAGGGCTCCCTTCCATCCTCTCCGTTTGGCTGTTCTTGAACCTCATCCTCTTGTTCATCCCCCCGCTTCTCAGCCGGGATGTTTTCTCCTACATGTTCTACGGGAAAATCGCCACCGCTTACGGCCATAACCCTTACCTGGTAACCCCCCAGCGTTTTTCCGCCGACCCCTTGTTCCCTCTCACCAGCCTCTACTGGAAGAACACTCCCGTGGTTTACGGCCCGCTTTTCACCCTGCTATCCATGCTCCTCACCCGCATGGCGGGAAACCAGATCACCCTGGGCATATACCTCTTCAAGTCCACGGCCGCGCTGTTCAACTTGGCCTGCGTCCTCCTCATCTGGTATATCCTGGGAAAGCATGCCCCGCGGCGCCAGGCCTTCGGCACCATGCTTTATGCCTGGAACCCCCTCGTCTTGATCCACTCCACGGGCGGGGCGCACAATGACGTCATCATGGCCGCCCTCGCCCTTGGGGCCCTGGCCCTGCTTCTCAGGGGGAAGAGGTTCTCCGGCTTTTTCCTGCTCTGCATGTCCTTCATGGTGAAGTACATCACCCTGATACTCATAGCCTCATATGTCCTATACCTGTTCCTGACGCGGGAAAGCCTCAAGAGGTGGGCGAGGGAGGCCTTCTTCCTCGGCCTTATCCTGCTGGCCGTCTTCTTCGCCTTTTATGCGCCTTTCTGGGAAGGACCCCGGACCTTCTCCCCCCTCCTTGAGAACCTCAGGCTGCGCAACTACAATCTGCCCGCTGGATGGTTGCTTGCCGCGCTGGGCGGCTTGCTGCACCTGGTCTTGCGCCTGGGGATCCGGACCGCTTTCTCCGCGGCCTCCATCCTGTGCTCCCTGGCTCTCAACCTCCTCTTCCTGGTGTGCCTGGTCCGGTTTACCTTGCGGTGCCGATCGGAACGCGACTTCCCGGAGTGCTGGTTCCTGATCACCTTGGCTTTCCTCCTCACCCGCTCTTACTTTCTCTCCTGGTACATGTTCTGGGTTTTCCCCTTCCTATGCCTCCGGCGCTGGGATGGGCTCTCCCGCTTCACGTTGCTCGCCGGAACCCTCACCCTGTACTTTGCCGACCTCATGCCTTATTCCTCAGGAGGTTGATGTTTCGGGTTGTCCGGCTCGTGGGCGGCCCGCGCCGGCTCAGGCGCTTCTCCGGGTCCCGGCCTTCATTGGAAATGCCGGTCGCGGCATCGCCCGCGGACCGGAAGCGGGGCTGCAAGCCGCGCGGGGCGAGCCATCTCCGGGCGGAGGCAAAACCGGGTTGATGACCACGGGAAGGCGTCACGGTGGTGGCCCCGTTCCGGCATCCGGCCCATCCCCGTACAAACGCGGGACCGGTTACTCCCTCCCGCGTTTGCGGGCCGCGTGGGTCCGAGGGGCTTCCCGTGTTTCCGGCCCGTCATTCCGAACGGGGAATTCGTTCCCCATCCCTGGAAAAGACAATAAAAAGAAGGCGTTAACGCCTTCCTTTTTGGTGGGCCTAACTGGATTCGAACCAGTGACCTCACCCTTATCAGGGGTGCGCTCTAACCTGCTGAGCTATAGGCCCTCGCGAAAATAAATTATAACCACGTCATGCTCCTTGCACAAGGAATCGACTTATGCACATTTTCAACAATATGTTGTGGATATATTTATTTATGACAACAATATGTTGCGGTTATTCCTCCGGGGCCAGGCCCTCGGGGAGGCGGAAGTTCTCCTCGCAAACCGCCCCCACCCGGCGGTACTCCCACTCCATCCTCTTTATGGTCCCCCCTCCGCCGACCGCCTCCCAAAGGGAGGGAAGGTGCCCCGGCCCTCCGAGGCGGGCTATTATAGAACGCCCGTCCTGCGTGTCCATGCGAAATTCTTCTCCGTTCCAGAAAGAAGCCAAACCGAAATAGGACTTCATCACCTGATGGGGCATGAAGCCCGCCCTCTTGGCCGCTTCCTCCTGGCTTATTTCCCGGTAAGTCCTTCGTTGCAGGTTTATCATCCAGCCGCGCCCTTCTTCCTCGTTGTAGATCACCACCCGGGGCACCCCCTCGAGCACGACCCGGAAAGAGCCCCCTCCGTATATCCCCACCCCCAGGACCTCGCCGCCCTCCACGGCTTTGACCTGGTACCTTCCTTCCATGGTGTTGCGCATCCCCTCCTCGCGGGGCCCTTCCACGGCTTTCCCGCCGCCGCAACCCCACAAGCCCACCGCGAGCAGGAGCGCCAGGGCTAGGGCCGCCATCCTCGCGCTGCAGGAACTCGGTGCCAAGGACCCACCTCCCTGGATGTCTTCGAGCAAGGCCGACCTAAAAGCCCGCCGCGGCGGGCTTTCTCCCCATCCAAGCGCCCGTGCCGTGGCGAGTCGGCCAGGCCGCATGCTCGCCGGCCCTGTCTTGGAGAGGCATTTCCGCTCAGCCCTTCATCACCGCTACCGGCCTCATGCGAGCCACCCGGCGGGAAAGCCCCGCCCCCTCGCATATCTGCACCACCGCCCGTACGTCCTTGTATGCCTCGGGCGCCTCCTCCGCCAGCCCTGAGAGCTGGGCCGCGCGCACCAGGATTCCCATTCCTTCCAGCCTCCGTTTCAACTCCTCGCCCCTCACTTGCTTCTTGGCCGCCTTCCTGCTCATGGTCCTGCCCGCCCCGTGGCAAGTGGAGCCGAAGCTCTTTTCCAAAGCCTCCTCCGTGCCCACAAGCACATAGGAGTGGCTTCCCATGTCGCCGGGGATGATCACCGGCTGCCCGGTTTCCGCGTACCTGGCGGGGATCTCCGGCCGCGATCCCGGGAAGGCGCGGGTGGCCCCCTTCCTATGGACCATGAGGGTGAGGCGCTTGCCGTCCACTACGTGTTCCTCCATCTTGGCCAGGTTATGGGACACGTCGTAGAGCACGTGCATCCCCAGGTTCCGTGCCCCAGCGCGGAACGCCTTCTCGAAGCATTCCCTTATCCAGTGGGTGATGGCCTCCCGGTTGCACATGGCGAAGTTCGCGGCACAGGCCATGGCCGCCAGGTAGTCGCGGCCCTCCCGGGACTCCACGGGCGCGCAGACCAGTTGCCGATCGGGCAGGGAATACCCGTATTTCTTAATGGAAGCCCCCATCACGTCGATGTAATCCGTGCATATCTGGTGACCTAACCCCCTGGACCCGGAGTGCACCATGACCACCAGCTGTCCCTCGAAAAGGCCTAGTTTCTCAGCGGGGGGCCGGGTCTCCTCCACCACTTGTATTTCCAGGAAATGGTTACCAGACCCCAGGGTCCCCACCTGGTCCTTTCCCCTAGCGAAGGCGCGCTCGCTGACCTTTGAAGGGTCCGCCCCCGGGTAATGCCCCCGCTCTTCCATGGCCTCGAGGTCCTCTTCCCATCCTATACCCCGCGCCACCAGCTCGGGGGCTCCCTTGGCCATCAGCCGCTCCACCTCTCTGCGCTCCAGGTGGAGCCTCCCCCTGGTGCCCAGTCCCTTGGGAACGGATGCGTTGAGCAGGTCCAGCAGCTCCGGCAGTTTTTCCTTCGACTCCTCCCAGCTCAGGGAGGTTAGCACCAGCCTCACCCCGCAGGATATGTCGTAACCGACCCCTCCCGGGGAGACGACCCCGTCCTCCACCAGGGTGGCCGCCACCCCGCCGATGGGAAAGCCGTATCCCCAGTGGATATCCGGCATGGCCATGGAGGCCCTGACTATCCCGGGAAGGCAGGCCACGTTGGCCACCTGCTGCAAGGCGTTGTCCGCGTCAGCTTTTTCCAGTATTTCCCGGTCGGCGAAGACTATGCCCGGGACCCTCATGCCCTCCTGGGCATCAGCCGGAATCTCCCAGGTGTATTCATCGATTTGTTTGACCTTGCCGAGAAAACCCACCGATCTCACCCCCTTGTGGAGTATCGCGCTCCGGGATGGTTCCCAGGGCCCGCGGCCCACCCCTCTGAAGAAAGGCGCCCCTCCGCGGTTTGCCCAGGTCTTTCGCGCAGGCACCGGGACCCTGTTTTCGGGTTCGCATGTCGGAATCGCCTCTTGTTCACATCCCGCGCCGCCAGCAGCGTTAACCGGCGCAGGTGCCGCGAACCACTTGCGCGTCAGACATCGAATATCACCTGGGCGATCCAGGTGCCGTTCTCCTCTTTCAGCTGGAGCATATGGTAAGTCGCCGCCTTTATCTCCCCGGAGACCTTGTGTTTGGCCGGATCCAGGGGCTCTCCCAAGCCCCAGCCCTCGGCCAGTTCCTCGGTCACCTGTCGGACCTCGAAGTCGCCAAAGGCCCAGCCTTCGGTCTCAACCAGGAAGAGTATCTCCGAAAGCCACTTAACGAGCAGTTCTTCGGGCCCGGAGGCCCGGGCTTTTACGTCTTTTCTCTCCCTCAGGCCCACGCTTGCCACGTCCAGGATCAAGGACATCATCCCCAGCGCGGCATTGGCGAAAACCTCCTCCCTGGACTTACCGTAAGCCCTTATCCCCACGTCCGCCGTATGATCGAGGATCTCGAACCTTGTCAGCCTTCCTCCTCCTTTTCGTCCGACAACCCCTCGCGGGAGGCGAGGTGGGCGATGGAGGCCACCCGGTCCTCCTCCCTCAGGCTCATGACCCTGACCCCCTGGGTAGCTCGCCCCATGCGCGAGATGTCCTCCACCGGCACCCGGATCACCACTCCTTCCACCGATATGGCCATCAACTCCTGGTTGTCCTTTACCACCCTGGCGCCCGCTATCTTCCCCTTGGCCCCACCGGCGGCGATGGTGCGCACCCCCTTCCCGCCCCGGTGGTGCTTGGGGTACTTGGATATGGCGGTACGCTTTCCGTATCCCTGTTCGGTGATCACGAAAAGGTCGGCGTCCTCGGAGGCGATCCCCATGGCGATGACCTCGTCGCCGGGAGAGAGGTTTATCCCCCGCACGCCCCGGGTGTCCCTGCCCATGGGGCGGCAGTCCGTCTCCGGGAAGCGGAGGGCCTGGCCTTCCCGGGTCACGAGTATGAGCTCGCTCTTCCCGTCGGTAAGCCTGGTGTCGATGACCTCGTCTCCCTCCTGTAGGTCTATGGCTATCAGGCCGTCGCGACGCGGCGAGTCGTACTGCCTGAAGGGGGTCTTCTTGATCATGCCCTTTTTCGTGGCCATGACCAGGAAACTCTCCTCCGAATAGCCGCGGGTGGCGATAACCGAGCATATCTTTTCCCCCGGACCCAGGGGGAGCAGGTTCACCAGGGCTTGCCCCCTCGAGGTGCGGGATCCCTCCGGGAGCTCGTAAACCTTCAGGCGGTAGGACTTCCCGCGGTTGGAAAAGAAGTGTATGAAATGATGGGTGGAGGCCACGAACAGGTGCTCCACGAAGTCGCCTTCCTTGAGGTTCATCCCCGTCACCCCCTTACCTCCCCTCCTCTGGGTCCGGTAAGTGGCGATGGGCAGCCTCTTCACGTAACCGGAATGGGTTATGGTCACCACCACCTCTTCCTCGGCGATCAGGTCCTCGATCTCCAGGTCCTCGTAGTCGGGGATTATCTCCGTCCGGCGGGGATCGGCGTATTTCTTCTTGATCTCCTCGAGCTCCTCCACGATCAGGTCGCGCACCTTTTTTTCGTCGGCCAGGATATCCCGCAGACGCGCTATCTCCTTCTTGAGCTCTTTGTGTTCCTCGCGGACCTTCTCCCTCTCCAGGCCGGTCAGCCGCTGGAGCCTCATGTCCAGTATGGCTTGTGCCTGTTCCTCGCTCAGCTTGAAGCGTTTCATCAAGCCATCCCTGGCATCCTGCACGGTGTGCGATTTCTTTATAAGATCGATGACCGCGTCCAGGTTCGCCAGGGCCACCAGGAGCCCCTCCAGGATGTGCGCCCTCTTCTCGGCCCTGTCCAGCTCGAAACGGGTTCTCCTGGTAATAACTTCCATCTGGTGATCGACGTAGGCCGCCAGCGTGTCCCTCAGGGAGAGGATGCGCGGCACCCCGTCGACCAGGGCCAGCATGATGATGCCGAAGGACTCCTGGAGCTGGGTATGCTTGTAAAGCTGGTTTAACACTACCTGCGGCGCCGCTTCCTTGCGCAGTTCCACCACCAACCGCATTCCAGCGCGGTCACTCTCGTCCCTGAGATCGGCTATTCCCGCCAGCTTCTTGCTCCGCACCAGCTCCGCTATGCGCTCCGTCAGGCGCGCCTTGTTCACCTGGAAGGGGATCTCGGTGATTACGATACGGTTTCTTCCCGACCTGGTCTGTTCGATATGCGCCTTTCCCCGCACCTTGATGACGCCGCGGCCGGTCTCGTAGGCCTCCCTCAAGCCCTCCAGGCCCATCACCACGCCGCCAGTTGGAAAGTCGGGCCCCTTGACATACCTCATCAGCTCCCGCGAATCCAGTCCCGGGTCCCGTATCAGAGCCACGGTGGCATCTATAACCTCCCCCAGGTTGTGCGGGGGTATGTTGGTGGACATCCCCACCGCTATTCCGGAGGAGCCGTTGGCCAGCAGGTTGGGGAACCTCGAGGGTAGAACGGTTGGCTCCTGTAGCGACCCGTCGTAATTGGGCACGAAGTCAACGGTGTCCTTGTCTATGTCCCTCAAGAGCTCCATGCTGATGGGGGACAGCCTCGCTTCGGTATAGCGCATGGCGGCCGGGCTATCCCCGTCGACGGAGCCGAAGTTTCCGTGCCCGTCCACCAGCTCGTAGCGGCTGGAGAAATCCTGCGCCATGCGCACCAGGGTGTCGTATATGGCGGCGTCCCCGTGGGGGTGGTACTTACCCATGACGTCCCCCACCACCCTCGCCGACTTGCGATAGGGGCGGTTGGGGGTCAGGTTCTGCTCGAACATGCCGTAGAGGATGCGGCGGTGAACGGGTTTCAGCCCGTCCCGCACATCCGGAAGCGCCCTCCCCACGATTACGCTCATCGCGTAATCGATATAGGACCGGCGCATTTCCTCCTCTATCTCCACCGTCTTCACTTTTCCGGATAACGCCTGCACCATCTCCGAATCCTCCCTTTTTCGGAGTTGCACGGCTCCAGGCCACTAGATATCCAGGAACCGTACGTTCTTGGCGTGTCTCTGGATGAACTGCCGGCGTGCTTCCACGTCGTCGCCCATGAGGGTGTTGAATATCTCGTCGGCAATGATGGCGTCCTCCAGGGTCACCTGGATGAGGACCCTCTTCTCCGGGTTCATGGTGGTCTCCCAGAGCTGCTCGGCATTCATCTCGCCCAGGCCCTTGTATCTCTGGATCTCGTACTTCCTGCCGTCGAAGCGCTTCAGGAGTTCGTCCAGCTCGGCATCGTTGTAAGCGTAATAATCCGTTTTGTCGCAATGCACGCGGTACAAGGGAGGCTGGGCTATGTATACGTAGCCGGCTTCGATCATCTCCTGCATGTAGCGGAAGAAGAAGGTCAGGATCAGGGTCCTGATGTGGGCCCCGTCCACGTCCGCATCGGTCATGATGATGGCCTTGTGGTACCTGGCCTTGGAGATATCGAACTCCTCGCCTATCCCGGTACCCGCGGCGGAGATGATGGCCTGTATCTCGCTGTTGTTCAATATTTTATGCAGCCTTGCTTTCTCCACGTTAAGGATTTTCCCTTTGAGCGGCAGGATGGCCTGAAACCTGCGGTCGCGAGCCTGCTTGGCCGATCCACCCGCGGAATCGCCTTCCACGAGGTATATCTCGCACAGGGATGGGTCCCTCATGGTACAGTCGGCCAGCTTTCCAGGCAGGGACGTGCTCTCCAACAGGCTCTTGCGACGGGTCAGCTCGCGCGCGTGCCGGGCGGCCATCCGCGCCTTCGAGGCCCCTATAACCTTGCTCACGATGGCCCTGGCCTCAGTGGGGTTCTCCTCCATCCACTCCGAAAGCTTGGTATTGACCGTGGACTCCACGAACCCCTTTATGTCCGTGTTTCCAAGCTTGGTCTTGGTCTGGCCCTCGAACTGCGGCTCCTTCAACTTCACGCTTATGATGGCCGCCAGCCCCTCCCGGACGTCCTCGCCTATAAGGTTGGGGTCCTTCTCCTTCAGGAAGCCCTTTTTGCGCGCGTAATCGTTGATAACCCTGGTCAGGGCGGCCTTGAAGCCCGCCAGGTGCGTGCCTCCCTCGTGGGTGTTTATGTTGTTGGCGAAGGTGTAGATGTTCTCCACGTAGCCCTTGTTGTACTGCATGGCTATCTCCACCTGCGCCTCTTCCTGTTCTGAACTCATGAAGATTATCTTGTTGTGGAGAGGCTCTTTGCTCGAGTTCACGTGTCTTATGAAGTCGATGATCCCACCATCGTACTTGTAGACTACTTCCTCGGGCGGCTCCCTCCTCTCGTCCCTTATCTCGATGCGCAGTCCCCGGTTGAGGAAGGCCATTTCCCGCATGCGCTGGGCGATGGTGTCGAAGTCGAACTCCACCGTCTCGAAGATCTCCGGGTCGGGGGAGAACCTTATTATGGTCCCCGTGCGTTTCGATTCCCCCACCACCTGCAAATCCGTGGTGGGCACGCCCCTCTCGTATCGCTGCTGGTAGACCTTCCCGTCCCTCCCCACCTCGAGAATCAACCACTCGGAGAGGGCGTTCACAACGGACACACCTACCCCATGTAAGCCACCCGAGACCTTGTAGACCTTGCCGCCGAATTTGCCGCCGGCATGTAGGGTGGTGAGGACGACCTCGGCCGCTGGCCTCTGCTGTTTTTCCATGATACCCACGGGGATTCCGCGGCCGTCGTCGACCACGGTGATGCTGTTGTCCCGGTGTATGGTTATCCATATATTGTGGCAGTAACCCGCCAGGCATTCGTCGATGCTGTTGTCCACCACCTCGTACACCAGGTGGTGAAGCCCCCTCGGCCCCGTGGAGCCTATGTACATGCTGGGCCTTTTCCTCACCGCCTCCAGGCCCTCGAGGACGGCAATGGATCTCTCGTCATATACCTCTGTGGCTTCTTTAGCTCCCGACATCTTCCCTCCGCATGAATCCGGCTTTCCCGATTTTTCGCTTTTCTAACTGTTAAAATTATAACACCTCGAGGGTGTTTCACGTGAAAAACTGGCCCGACACCAAATTATATAAATCTATACTTTAGGTTTAACTTTTATTACGATATCTTCTATCTTTACTCTGGTGGCGTCCTCCAGGAACCCCAGGATCTCCTGCCGGCGCATGCTCATCTCCTGCGCCCAGGCGTGCGAGTTAACCCTTATCACCAATCTCTTCCCTTTGAACCCGCAGGGGGTTCCCTCCGGGAACCTTCCCGATTCATTCCAAGCCTTTTTTATCGCCAGCAGGTCTTCCACCCTCTCCAGACCCTCTCCAGCGAGCGCCTCTCTTAATATTCCGTTTATCTTCCTCATGCTTCTCCCCGCTCCGACTTCGCCCAACCACGATTCTAAAACATCCGGAGGACAAGGCCCGACGGTTAAAACAGCCCGCGCCTTCCGCCTAGTAATAGAACGCGGCCTTCGGGGTATTCTCTTGCGCGCGTGCCCATTGCCGTCTGTCCCGCAACCCCGCGATGCTTGAGTGGGCCAGTCTTAAGGTAAGATGGTGTTTAATCCAGAGGGGCTCCGTTTTTTATCCAATCGAGGTTGATGGTTTTTTCCGCTTCCGCTTCCTTCACCCCATCCGCGGAAGTCACCAGCGCCTGTACTCTAGACCTTATGTTCCTGGCGAGCTTCTCCCGGTTCCACGCGTCGAGCTCCGAAAAACAGTCGTCAAACAACAATAACGTCCTTATCGAGGTATACTCTTCCTTCATCCTGGCCTGGACTAACCTACAGGCCAAACAGAACATCTTTTGTTCTCCCTGCGACCCTTCCCTCCTGATGTTCCTTCCACCGAGGTAGAAAACGATCTCGTCTCTATGTGGGCCGACCAGGGTCATCCCCCTCCTTATCTCCGCCTCCCGCATCTTCCTTACCTTCTCCAAGTTGTACTCTTCGTCCCCCGGGGAGAGACTTGAGTAATACTTCACCTCTACTTCTCCCATTCCCCACTCCCTTGTTTCCTCCTTCAACATATCGGAGAGAAGGCGTACCGCCGACCTCCTCTCCCTGACCACATCCATGCCATACCTCACCAGGAGGAGATCCCAACTCTCGACCTCCCCTGCCCGCCATGCTTCCTTCCTCGCCATCCTCAGGGCCTCGTTTCTCTGTTTAAGGATGCGGCGGTATTCCTTGATAAGCTCCCCGTAAGCGGGTTTGATATCCCTTATCACCTCATCGATGTATCTTCTCCTCCACTCCGGGTTGCCCTTGACTATGAATATGTCCTCCGGAACAAAAGCTACCGCCCCCATCCCTTTGAAAACACCTTTCTCCACCTCCCCTTCTCTCCTCAAGATTGTTACTACCCTCTCCTCCACCTCTCCCCCCAGGCGCCCCTCAACCCACCCTTCTTGAGCCCCGCTCCTCACCATCTCCTTTAAATCTGCTCCTCTTATAGACCTTCCCTCCACAAGTAAAAAAACGGCTTCGAGAAGATTTGTCTTCCCTACGCCGTTCCTCCCCGTCACGAGGTTTAATCCCGGCCCGAAACTTACCGCGAAATCTTCGTAGTTTCTAAAATCCTTCAGCCTTATTTCCTTCAACAACTTCAGATCCTTATGGGCATGATTATGTATATGAAGTCCTCTCCTTCCTTTTCCTTTATAAGTCCGGGTTTTAATGGTTCGTTGACGCCCATGACAACGGTGTCACCCTCTATGGATGTAATACCGTCCTCGAGGAACTTCCCGTTGAATGCGATGGTCATCGGTTCACCCGCGTAATCCACTACTAAAGTTTCCTTTCCCTCCCCCACGTCCCTCGACTCCGTGTTCACCACGACCTTTCCCTCTCCTATCTGAAGCTTTACCGTGCTGTTCACGAGAGAAACCCTCTTCAGGGCGTTTAAAAACTCTTCCTTCTTGATCTCTAAAGTCTTCTCCGTCTTTTCCGGTATAAACTGCTCATACCGCGGGAACTTCCCCTCGATAAGCCTTACCGTGAATTTCATGCTCTGGTCCTCGAATTTCAACTGGCCGGCGTTATCGTCCCTGTATATTTTTATCGTTCCCTCACCCTTAATTAGCCTCGAGAAGTTCAGAAGCGGCGCCGCAGGAACGATATAACTACCTTTTTCCACCGCTGTGTACCCGTCTTTTATTCTTTTCACGGCGAGGCGGTAGCTATCCGTGCTCACCATCCGTATCTCATCCTCGTCTATCTCCACATATATTCCCGTCAACGTGGGCCTCTTCTCATCCCTGGAGGCGGCTTTGGAAACCGCTTGCACGGATCTAGAGAACGCCGACTCGTCGAGGCCATCCACTATCAGAACGCTTACATCAGGGGCACTCGGGAAGTCGTCCACGGGCATCGTGAATATCCTGAACAGGTTGTTTTCTCCCCTGACTTGCAGCTCGTTCCCCTCCAGCTCTAGAATCAACTTCACGTCCTTTGAATCCCTGAAGAGATCCAGGAGTATCTTATGGCTGACAACGCAAGTTCCCTCGTTTTCCACGTTTGCGGTACAACGGGTGATTGAAGAAGACTCCAGGTCAGTTGTAAGCAATTCGACACCATCGCCACGGGCTTCGATCTTCACCCCTGAAAGTATGGGCATGACGCTTCTCGAGCTTACGGAGTGTTGTACGAGCTGCAGTGCCTTCTGGAAGTCTTCCTTTAAAACCTCTAGCTTCATAGTGTATGCCTCCTTACTAATAAGACTTATTCTTACTTTCCTTTGTATTCATCTTCTTATCGCTTGTTAAAACGTTGAAAAAACACGGAAAGAGGGGGTTTTACGTGGGATATTGGGTCCTGCGATTGTGTAAAAAGGTGAGGAAAAATAACGAGGGCATGTGAATACGCTGCGCGGTCCAGTCGAAAGATGTCCTTGACACTCTCCATGGGACAACCCCTTATAAACATTAGCCCTCCTTTTTGAACCGATTTTCAACACTTTTTCAACCGGTTGGTTATTTTCTGCACCATATTGTATATCTCCCTTTTTTCCTTCATCAGTTCCTTGATCTTCTCAACGGAGTGGATGGCCGTGGAATGGTGTCTGCCTCCCAGGGCGCTACTGATGGCGGGAAGAGAAGCGTCGGTCAGCTCACGACAGAGATACATGCAGATTTGACGCGCTGTCACAAGCTGTCTCGAGCGGTTAGCGCTCTTAAGTTGGTCGACGGTTATATTGAAACATTCCGCCGTGATGTTGATTATTTGGTCGATGGTTATATCAGGAGAGGCCTCCTCCGGAAGAATGTCGCGGAGCACGTCCGTGGCGAGGTCGACGCTTATGGGTTGCTTTACGAGGTTGGAGTACGCAACGACCCTTATTAGGGCACCCTCGAGTTCGCGGATGTTGGATTCAAAGCGGGAGGCTATGAAGTGAATGACGTCGTCGGGGACTTCTTTCTTGTCTAACTCAACTTTTTTCTTGAGTATAGCGATGCGGGTTTCCAGGTCCGGAGGCTGAATATCGGTGATCAACCCCCATTCGAACCTCGATATCAACCTGTCTTCGAGGTTAGGAATATCTTTAGGTGGTCGGTCGCTGCTGAGGACTATCTGCTTGTTGTTGTTGTGCAGGTCGTTAAAGGTGTGAAAGAACTCTTCCTGCATTCTTTCCTTGTTGGCCAGGAACTGGATATCGTCCACCAGGAGCATATCGTTGGACCTGTACTTCTTCTGAAAGCTCGGCACCCTCTTGTCACGGATGGCATCTATGTAGTCGTTGACGAACTTCTCCGTGGAAACGTAGGTGATCTTGAAGTTCGGGTACAGCTTCTTCGTGTAGTGCCCAATGGCGTTCATGAGATGAGTCTTTCCCAGACCCACTCCTCCATAGATGTAAAGTGGGTTATACGAAGTGGGGTTCTCGGAGACCGAGAGGGCAGCCGCGTGGGCAAATCGGTTACTGGGACCCGTGACAAAGGTCTCAAAGGTGAACCTCGGGTTAAGGTCGGAAGAGGAAGTGTCCTCCTCGAGGAGGTTTACATCGAGAAAAAGGGGTTTTCTAGACCCCTTTTTCCGGCGGTCTTTAAAGGTAAGCCTTACATCATTGACACCCGAAAAGGTCTCTTTCGCTACCTCCCGTATAAGGTTAAGATAACGCTTGTCCACCCACTCCTTGGTAAAGATGTTGTTGGTATAAAGCAAGAGCGTATCCCCCTCCACGCCGTCGAAATGTATGTTCTTAAGCCAGATAGAGGATGAGTCGGGTATGTTTTCCTTCATTCTTTCAACGCATTTTTCCCACAAGTGGCTCGACTTAGAGGTCATAGGATCATCCCCCGGGCGGGTCCGCCGAACGTGTCACAGGCGTATTCTATTATAGGGACAGAATGCTCCGCAAGTACGACTTGCCCATGTCGGACAGGAATCTTTTTCCATCTGACGATCGCGATATCAGCCCCAACCGCTCGAGCCTCACGAGTTCGCGATGGGCGGTACTTAGGCTTACTCCCAGTTCAGTTGAGACCTGGGAAGGGCCCACGAACTCCTCCTCCGTGAGGAGAAAGAGAATATTGTTCTGGCGTTGGGAGAGTCCTTCCACCAGGTCGTGATGGACAGAAGAGGACACCTCCCCGTCCAAAATAGAGACAGAGATATAAGTTCCCTCACCGGGTTGACTGAACACATTGAGCTCCCCCCCGAGATCGGATATCTCTTTTTCCGCGAGGTAGAAGCCGAGGCCCACCCCACGGATGACGGAACGCTGCACCTCGGTGGCCGTGGAGTAGCCGGGTTCCATGGCGAGATCCAGACGACCAATACCCGGGCCGGTATCAGAGATGTAAAACCGCTTGCGGGAAGGCTCTACGACCAGGGATGCGCAACACGGAACGGCATGGACGAGGTTGTCGGTCAACTCCCGAAGGGCGACCTCCGGAGGGCGCGGGAGGGCTCCCGCTAAGGAGCTCAAGACTATATCCAGCACCTTTTGGCGAAAGGAATGAAAGTCATCCGTGTGGACCTCGTGAACCGTGAAACCGCTTCCGTCGGGAATGGCGATCCGGGTGTGAGGGGGCCTTATCACCCATCCCGATTCAGGGTCTCTCGGCCATTCCATTTTTCCACCTCCTATTCCGCCGGGGAGAAAAACCCTTGTAAATAAGGGAAAAATTCTCGAAGGAGGTTGAAATGGCGGGATGGCTGTGCACAGTCGGGCGACACCAAAAAAGCTGGAACGGCGCACAAGCGGCTCTCGTGCATGGGCTTCTTCAACCCTTTAAAATGCGTAAACAAAAGGCAAAACATAGTTTTCCACAGGTTTTTCAACAGCTGTTGATAACCGTAAGATCCCCGCCGCCGAGCTCGAAGCAAAGTGGATTATAACAACGACGGTGGCGGTTATTAAGGGGTATTTTTGACAAAGTGTATTATCCACATTGAAGGCAGCCCGGCTGGCTTGCCGCCCGTGGCCCACAAGGTCGGTATATAGAAAGCCAACGCAATTCTCGCGCCGCTCCCTGGAAGTGGTACCGGGACCTGTTGCTTAAGCGAGGACCCTGGCTTGGTCCTGTGCCGACTATTGAGCTCGAGCTTGCACCTCTCGGGGGAAAGCAGCCGGTCAAAGGCGGCAGGGCTTAAGGAGAGCAGCTTCCCCCTCACCTTCCGTTACCTCTTCTTTAATCTCATCTTCCCGAACCTCTCCGGGGCCTCCAGGGTATGGGGCATGGCCACCACCAACCGCTTGCCACAGGGGCAGTCCAGGATGGCCCACGCCTTGACCAGGGCCTCTTTCACCTCGGCGGTGTGGGCCGGCCTACGGCCCCGGCGAGGGCCTACCGCCTTGCGGGCGCCCCCTTGTCCCTTTCCGCCTTAGGTGGTCCCTGGCGCAAGGCCCACCCCGGGTAGGAGCGGCTGTATCCGGCGAGGGCGCAGTACCCGTTCACCGTGCGACCCCCTTCCTCCCTTCCGGCCTTGCGGTACCTCTTGGCCACCTCCTAGGTTGTCGCCTTCCTGGTCATGAGGCCTAGTCTCATTTTCCTCACCCCCTCGGTGAACATGTCCTCCGGGGCGATTTTCGGTGCCTCGCTTGGGGTAGATATTCGTTTTGAGGCAACGAAAATATTTCCTGTAGAAAGATCATGAGTCGATTCGCTTTCTTGACACCCGAAAAGGGCGTAGATATAATCTTCATGCTTTTGTGGAGGTAGAGATGAAGAGAACATATCAACCAAATACCAGAAAAAGGAAAAAGAACCACGGGTTCCGCAAGAGGATGAGCACCCGGGCAGGCCGCGCTATACTCAAGAGGAGGAGGCTGAAGGGCAGAAAGAGGTTAAGCGCATAGCGCATGGAAACGCTCAAGAAGAGCAGCGAGTTCAAGAGGGTGCTCGAGGGAGGAAGCCGGGAAAAACTGGAAAATATTGTTATTTGTGCGCTCCCCAACCCCGGGGGACCAACCAGGGTTGGTATATCGGTTGCCAGGAGGACAGGGGGGAGCGTAAAAAGGAATAGGATAAAAAGGAGGATAAGGGAGGCGGTCAGGAGGTGCGCCTCCCTTTTACCACCGGAAGTAGATATGGTCATCCTTGCCGGCGAGAAGTGTTTAGACTCCGACTTCAGCTGCATTGAAAGGGATATAAGGATCTTTGCAGAGAGATGGAAGAAAGAAGATCATCGGCAAAAAGGAAGGCGCTGAGGTTCCCGGCCAAGGCAGCCACCTGGACAGTCAAGGCCTACAGGATATTGGTTTCCAGTTGGACCCCTCCGAGGTGTAGATTCTACCCTACGTGTTCGCAATATATGATCCAGGCACTGGAGAGGCACGGCCTCCTCAAGGGCGGCCTCATGGGATTACGAAGGATTCTCCGCTGCCACCCGCTGAATGAAGGCGGATACGACCCCGTCCCGGAGAGATAAGCGATGATGAGCGTATGGTCCGAGATATGGAATGGAATAGTGGCCTTTTTTAATCTTCTGCTGCAAGCCTTTTATAGATTCAGCGGAAATTATGGGTTAGCCATTATCATACTTACCATACTTATTAAGGTCGTATTGCTCCCATTGACCGTAAAGCAGACCAGATCGATGCTGGCCATGCAGAAAATACAACCGGAGATCAGAAAAATACAGGAAAAATATAAAGACGACAAGGAGCGGCTTTCCCAGGAGATGATGAAATTTTACAAGGAGAACAAGATCAACCCCTTGGGGGGTTGTCTTCCGTTGCTCCTTCAACTACCGGTGTTCTTTGCTTTGTTCACGGTATTGAGGAAATACCTCTTGACTCCCCCGGCGCTTCTGGTGGGCAATACTTACTCCGTTTTCGGCGGCCTTAACCTCATGGGGGGAGCCGCATATGCGCTGCTGCCGGCGGTAAAGAAGGCCGGTTTCCTGTGGATGGGAAACCTCGCCGACACCACCCGTATCGCGGACCCTTATTTCGTGCTCGTCATATTGTTGGCCGCCTCCACCTGGTATTCACAAAAGCAGGTAATGACCGATCCCCGGCAGAAGAACATGATGATCATAATGCCCATCTTTACCGCCTTTATAGGATACAGCCTCCCGGCGGGGGTGGCTATTTATTGGGTTACCACCAATGTCCTCCAGATATTGCAGCAGTGGGGGATGGAGCTGTACGACAAGAAATTTAAGAGTAAAGGCGAAGAAAAGGCACAATATGCGCAGAAAGCAGGTCGAGTTGAAAAGGGCGAGCAGGCCAAGAAAAAACCCACTGCCCAAGTGACACCCAAACCCCCCGAGCGGAGTGGAGCAAAGAAACCCGCCACCAAGGGCCAGGCGAAAGCGGTGGGGAGCAAAAAGGCTAAATCCAGCAAAGAAAAACCATCCACCTCGGGTGCAGGGACTACGAAAAAAGTCGTAAAGACAACGGATGCCGGGAAATCCAGGGGCGCCGGTGGAACAAAGAAAAAGCGCCCCAAGACGCCACCCCCGGGATCGAAAACAAGGAGCCGATGAAAAAAGGAAGACTGGGATAAGAATAAAAAGGAGTACGGACATGGAGCTCACAGAGAAGAGAAACACACCAAAGAGCATAGTCGTGGATATAGTCAACCTCATGAACCTTAGAACCAGGGTCACCTCTTGGGAAGACGAGGAGGAGATACACGTCGATATATGGGGAGAAGACCTCGGCATCCTCATCGGCAAGGGAGGATCTACCCTTCAGGCATTGCAGGACCTGGTTACGGTGATCGCGAGAAGAAGGGGGCATGCCGACAGAAGAATCACCATCGACGTGGAAAGATACAAGGAGAGGAAGCGGCAAAGACTTAGGGACTACGCCGAGAGGATGGCGGAGAAGGCGACCAGCACCGGGAGGCCAGTAAAGCTGGAACCCATGACGCCCAGGGAAAGGAAGATAGTGCACGATGCCCTGAAAGAGATACCGGGCGTAGAGAGTTTCAGCGAGGGAGAAGAGCCGCACCGAAGGGTAATAATCAAGCCGCTGGGCGCCGAATAAATCGCCAAATCAGCGCAAGCATGCCTCTGCAGGGCGGCAAGATGGATGTTTGGACAGGTACCCAGTGATTTTATGGCGGGCGAACGCGGGAAGCAAGCCTTAACGCCGCAGCAGGGGCACTGTTTCACGTGAAACGACTTTAATGATCATCTCCCGCCTCCAAAGAGCCCCTATCCTTGCCGGATCTAAGCACGCGCCAGGCGCCCCGACCACGGGCCAAGCGGACATAGGGAAAGCTCAACCAGAACTTTAAACAATTTGCCAAAAGAATCGCCAACGGCCAAATAGGCAATAATTGATAGAATTCGTTTCACGTGAAACCATTGTGAAGGAAAAATGGGGAAGAGGGAGAAAGAGAAATAGAAAAACGCATCATCTTTTACGGCAGCACGGGAAGGCCTGGAGACGCCAGCAGGGAGAAGGTCGCGTACCCGGGGAAAGATCGAGGCGACCGAGGAAGAGCGTGTCATGGAGATGTCGGGAGGAGCAACCCCCTGGCCACGCGTGGTTGGGGGTGATGAGTTCAGAAGGGCGAGATGGATGTAAACAATCAACAGAAAGGCGCAGAATCCAGCGAAAGGAAGGACAGGATATGCCAATCCATCCGGAAGGTGGGAAACAGGCTGGGGATCGAGATATCCCCAGAAATACTGGATTTATCGGTAACCTATATCGAAGAATTGTTGCGCTGGAACAAGGCCTTCAACCTCGTGGGAAGGAGGCTTGATTTGGAGGGTGTGTTGTTGTTATTCCTTGACTCCTTGACGCCCTTGATGATGAAGGGCGTTTTTTCGGAGGGCGTGGAGGTATTGGATATCGGGAGCGGTGCCGGGATGCCCGGCATTCCTTTATACTTGATAGGTGGGCCTTTTCCGCTGACCATGGCGGAAGCGCAAAGAAAAAGGGTTACTTTCCTCCGGCACATTTGCCGTAAGCTCGGGCTTTCCCGGGCGTATGTTTACCCTGGCAGGATCGAAGAAATGCGGAAGCACGAAGATTATATGAGTTTTTTCGACGTGGGCTTGGCAAGGGCGGTCATGGACCCCATGAAGCTGCTCGGGATAGCGGGGCCGTTGATAAGCGAGGGAGGCAAACTGGTACTTTTCGTGGGCAGCTCGGATGGCGAGCGGCTGAGAAGAGGCGCTTCCGGGTTGGAGAAAAGGGGGTGGAGAATGGAAAGCCTGATGTCCACCCAGAGATATGTTGGCCGGGATAATTACCTCGCCATCTTGAAAAAAACCTCTTGAAGGGAAAGGGGACGGGATGGGCGGCATCGCGGATGGCGCCCTATCATGTTGCTTGTGGGGCCAGGGGGAGGACGCGTTGCGGCCAGGAGAATCAACCGCGCACAGAAGGGCCAAGATGGCGGTCAGCCAACCCCCTGAAATTCGGGCCGTGGGTCGGAACGGGGATCGGAAAAAGGCGAGCCACCGGAAGGTAGCGATTATTAAAACCTAAGAGGTGAGAGCCATGGAAGAGGGAGAAGAGAAGCCCGAGCGCAAGGAAACCGCCAAGGTGGTGGCCATCGCCAATCAGAAGGGTGGCGTGGGGAAGAGCACTACGGCCATTAATCTGGGGGCCTATCTGGCACTGGAAGGGAAGCGCGTCCTGGTCATCGATCTGGATCCCCAGAGCAACGCCACCAGCGGCCTGGGCGTGGGCCCGTGCATCGATGGCCAGCAAATATACGATGTTTTGGTGAACGAGGTTCCCATTAAAGACATCATAGTTCCGACTTCCACCCCGGGGCTGGATTTAGCCCCTTCCTCCCTGCGCCTTGCCGGGGCGGAGGTGGAGCTGGTCTCCGTCTTTTCCAGGGAGGGAAGGCTGAGGAAGGGCATCGAGCCCGTAAAGGACGAGTACGACATCATCCTGATCGACTGCCCTCCTTCGCTCGGATTGCTAACCGTAAATGCGCTTACGGCTGCCGACGAAGTCCTCATCCCCATACAATGCGAGTACTATGCGCTCGAGGGATTGGTGCTTTTGTTGCGAACCATCGAAAAGATAAGGGTGCACCTAAACCCCGAGCTTCGCATAGGGGGAATACTTCTTACCATGCATGACCCGAGGACCAATATCTCGAAACAGGTTATGGAGGAGGTAAGGAAACAGTACCCGAGAGAGACGTTCCGCACCGTGATTCCCAGGAATGTTCGGTTGAGCGAAGCGCCGAGTTACGGCAAGCCTATCTCCGAATACGACCCGTATTCCAGGGGGGCACTGGCTTATCATGAGTTGGCAAAGGAAGTGATGTCCAATGGCTAAGAGAGGATTGGGAAAGGGATTGGGGGCGCTTATTTCGTCGAGCACCGCCGCCGAACATCCAAGGTATGAGATGATACCCGTGGACAGCATCTCGCCCAGTCCGCTTCAGCCCAGGAAGAAGTTCAAAGAAGAAAGCCTGGAGGAGCTCGCCGCGTCCCTGAGGGAACACGGAGTGGTGCAGCCGATCATCGTGCGCCCCTCGGGTACGGGGTATGAGCTCCTGGTGGGCGAAAGGAGGTGGAGGGCCGCCCAGTTGGCGGGGCTGAAGTCTATCCCCGCGGTGGTGAGGGAGGCAGAACCCTCGGAATGCTTGCAAGTGGCACTGGTGGAAAACCTGCACAGGGACGATCTAAACGGCATAGAGGAGGCCAGCGCCTACCGCCAGCTCATGGAGGAATTCGGCCTGACCCAGGAGGAGATTTCGCAGAAGGTGGGCAAATCAAGGTCGGCGGTGGCCAATGCGCTGCGCTTGCTTCAACTTCCAGTAGAGATTCAGGCCTCTGTGGTAGCCGAAGAAATCTCCGCTGGCCATGCCCGCGCACTCCTCGCCCTGCAGGGCGATCCTTACCAGGAGACCCTGCTCAAGCGGATAATCGAGGAGGGGCTGTCCGTGCGGGAGACGGAAGAGCTGGTGCGCAGGAGGCTGAAGGGCGCAGGGGCCGAAAAAGGGGCAGCCAGAGAGAAACCCAAACAACTCCAGCATTACGCGGAGCTGATATCCGCCAGCCTGCAGGCGCGGGTCAAGGTGGTGCAGGGCAAGAGGAAGGGCAAGATAGTCATCGAGTTCAAGGGGGAGAAGGACCTGAGGAGGCTGCTCAAGGAAATAGGCGTCCAGCTGGAGGAAGAGGCAGCGGGTTGAGGATGCTCGTCGAGGAGCGGCCGTGGCCTCTTTTGGCGGCAAGAAACGGATAAATAGAACAGGTCCGGCCGAGGACGCATATAACGCGGAACGCCCCGTTTACCTTTATACCCGCGAAGAGCCCGGAAAAAGCATTAAGCGTATTTCTCCAGGGCCAGGTCGACCAATCGCTCCACCAGGCGCTTGAAGGATAAGCCGGCCGCCTCTGCGGCCAGGGGCAGGAGGCTTGACTCCGTCATTCCCGGGCTGATGTTGAGTTCCAGGACCATCGGCACCCCTTCCCGGTCGACGATGATATCCACCCGGGATAGGTTCTGGCATTCCAGGCTGCGGTGGGCCTTAATGGCCACCTCCACCACCCTTTCAGCGGTTTCTTCGGGAAGGCGGGCCGGGCAATAGTAATCGGTTGCCCCCAGGGTGTAACGGGATTCGAAATCGAAGAACCCGCTGTGGGGAACGACCTCCACCACCGGGAGGGCTTCCAGCTCTCTATTGCCCAGGATGCTGACCGCCACCTCGGTGCCGGGGACGAATTTCTCCAACAGAACCCGGTCGTCGTAGTGGAGGGCGGAGCGGACGGCCTCGGGCAGGGCTTCCTCGTTGTCCACCATCCTTACCCCCAGCGCCGATCCCTGGGCCACCGGCTTCACGACCAAGGGATACCCCAACCGTTGTCCCGCGGTCGCCAAGGCGGCGAAGGCACCCATTTCCTCGAAAGTGGCCTCGCTTAACACGAAGAAGGGAGGGGTGGGAATGCCGTTACGGATGAAGACCTCCTTGGAAAGAGCCTTGTTGAAGCCCAGGGCGCTGGAGAAAACGCCCGGTCCGGTATAGGGGATGCCCAGTATCTCCAACAGCTCCTGTACCGTACCGTCTTCCCCGAATTTGCCGTGGAGGGCGATATATGCCAGGTCCAGCCCCGCTCTCTTCAGGTTGGGGACCAGGCTTTCGTCCACGTCGAACTCCACCACCTCGTGTCCCAGTTCCTGGAGGGCTCGGGACACCCTTCTTCCGGAGCGCAGGGATATATCCCTTTCCAGGGACCTTCCCCCCATGAGAACGCCGATACGCATCGCACTCAACCCCCCTATTCCTCGGTGCCGGGATGGCCGTTTGCCCTTGGCCCTAGGCCAAGGGACTTGGCCAGGGCCACCTCCCGCTTGATAACCTTCGACAGGCGCTTTATGCCTTCCCACACCAGCTCGGGCTCCGGGTAGCTGAAGTTCAGCCGCATGCTGTTCTCGCCTCCCTCGTACGGGAAGAAGCCCCTTCCGGGGACGTAGGCCACCTTGGCGTCGATGGCCGAGGCCAACATGTCGGAAGTCCTTATGAACTCCGGAAGGGTGACCCAGAGGAAGAGGCCGCCCTGCGGGCGCGTCCAGGAGGCGATCCCGGAGAGATATTCCTCCATGGCTTCGAGCATGACATTCCGGCGTTCCCGATAGATCTCCACCAGTTGCCCGATCTGGCCCCTCCAGTCGTGGCGGGAGAAGTAAAGGTGGGCCACCCTCTGGGTGAAGGATGACGTACAGAGGTCCGCGGATTGCTTGGCCAGGAGGAGCTTCTCCAGGATGGGGTGAGGCGCAGCCACCCACCCTATGCGCATTCCGGCAGAGAATATCTTGGAAAGGGTTCCCAGGTAGATCACCCGGTTCTCGTCCAGGCTGCGCAATGCAGGGCAGGGCTCCCCCTCGAAGCGCAGCAACCCGTAGGGATTATCCTCCACCACCAGGCAATCGTAGGTCTCCGCCAGCTGCAGGAGGCCATAGCGGCGCTCGGTACTCATGGTGACTCCCGCGGGGTTGTGAAAGTTGGGCACGGTGTATATGAACTTGACCTGTTGGCCGCGCGCGGATAGGCTGCGCAGGGTTTTCTCCAGCGAGTCGAGGAGCATGCCTTCCCCGTCGATGGGCACGGCGTGGATTCGAGGCTGGTAACTCAAGAAACTGTTGAGCGCCCCTACGTAGCTGGGGGCCTCGGTCACGATGTCATCGCCCGGGTTTATAAAAATTTTGGAAATTATTTCCAAACCCTGCTGGGCGCCGTTGGTTATGATTATGTCCTCCGGCAGGCAGGGGATCCCCTCCTCGCGCATGACCTCCACCAGGCTCCTCTTCAGGGGCGCGTATCCGTCCGTTGGCCCGTACTGCAGGGCTGCGGCATGGTCCTCGCGCAGGACTTCCTCTACCAGGCCGAGTATCACGCCTGGATCCATGGCCTGGGTGTAAGGTAACCCCCCGGCAAGAGAGATGATGTCGCGGCGGGCGGTGACGGCCAAGAGGTCTCGGATCTCCGAGGAGAGCATGCTCGATGTGCGGTGAGCATACTTGTCACCGAAAGGATCCAGCACGAACCTGCGCGACATGACCGCGTCACCCCTCGGCCGCAACCCGGCACCTTCGTATGAGTTGTAGTATACAGCACCTTTGCCGGGAACGAGGGGATTCCTCGTGGCCCTCCTGGCCCGGCAGGGAAGGGCCATATGGGGCCTGGGGGCCGGGTGAAGGCGTGATCACCAGCCCAGGCCACGGGGCCTTGCCGAGGGTACGGAAAGGCAACGCCGGGCGTATACGAGAAGGCCCCCGGGCCTTCAAGGGGGCAGCCCGATGGGACGATAAACATGAACGGTTTAAGGTAGTAACAATTACTACCATACGATAAAAAGGAGCGGGCTTGCACGCCCCGAGAAGGCGAGGTGCCATCGGGGCTTTACCCCTTCCGGCGAGGAAAGGCGGGGCGATGGACGAGCAGGCGACCCGGACCGATGGAGGCATGCAAAGCGCCACGACGGGGGACCTCGGCTTCGAGCTGCTCCTCCGCTACCTCGGGTCCCACTTCGGGCTCGATTTCAAGCAATACAAGCCCAATTACCTGAAGCGGCGCATAGGGGTGCGCATGAGGGCCACGGGTTGCGGGGATTACCTCCAGTACCGCCAGTACGTGAGGCAGCACCCGGAGGAATATGGGAGGCTCATCAACGACCTCACTATCAACGTCACGGAGTTCTTCCGGGACCCCGACGTGTATGAAGCCCTGCGATCCAGGGTCATCCCGGAGATCATCGATTACAAGAAGAAGATCGGCTCTTACAACCTCAGGGCTTGGAGCGCGGGATGCGCCACGGGAGAGGAGCCCTATTCCCTTTCCATCCTCTTCCTCGAGGCCACCGCGGGGCGAAACGCGCAAGCCCCCTGGATGCTGCGCATAACGGCCACCGACCTTGACGATAAGGCCCTGAAGGCAGCCAAAGAGGGCTTTTACGAGAGCGTGAAGTTGTTGCCCGGGATAGACCTGCGGAGATATTTCTACCAGGACGGAAACGGTTACCGGGTGAAAGAGGAGGTCAAGAAGCCGGTTCGTTTCCTGCTCCTCGACCTGATGCACAAGCCTCCCCTGAGGCACCTGGACCTCATCCTGTGCCGCAACGTGCTCATCTATTTCGAGAGGGAAAAGCAGGCCAAAATACTGGATATTTTCAGCCATTGCCTTAGGGAAGGCGGGTTCCTGGTGCTGGGGAAAAGCGAGACCATCGTCGGCCCGGAGGGCTCCAGCTTCAAGCCCTATCGAAGGATGGAGAGGATCTACGTGCGCACTTGAAGCCGCCGGGACGCGGCCGCTGGCCTCTCGCTCCCCGGGTCGAGGCAGGGCGGGAAAGGGCCCCATCTACCGTGGCGCCGGGGCGGACCCCGTGAATCGCCGGCCTTCGGAAGGAAGGTCGCAGCGCGAAATATAAAACTATTACGGATGGCTGCCGATTAAGCCAGTGGCGGAATGGCCGGACGGAGCTTCCGATCCGGGAGGCAACCGGAACAACCCGGGCGGCCGGCCGCGAGGCTATGGAGGGTTAGGCGCATGGATAAGACCTCCTCAACCGTTGACCATAGGGAGTTCAGGGCGGGCACCCGGAGGGCCGCGTTCGCCGCCGGGACGGCCCTCGTGGTCTTGACCCTGGCCATCTTCATCACGGGCTTGGTCGTCTTTTCGGTGGGTTCCTCCAGGGCCCTCCGTGCTGCGGAAGCCGGCGAGCTGGGCGAAGCCCGGGAAAATGCGGATTCCGTAAAGGGTCTACTCAAGGCGGCCCAAGGCGCATTTGCCGTCCTCCTGGCGCTGGAGGTCATCCTGGCGGCGGCGTGGACGGCCCTCCTTTACCGGTGGATAACGGGCACGGTGAGGGAGGTGACCTGGCAGGTACAACAAGTTTCCGCCGGCGACGGAGACCTTACGCGTCGGATAACGGTGCGCGACCGGCGGATTTTCGGCAGCCTGGCCGACAGCATCAACGCCATGATCGGTGCCCTGCAGGGCTCGGTGGCGGAGATAAGCCGCATAGCCTCCGACCTGAACAGCAGTGCCGAGCAGATGTCGGCGGTAATCCAGCAGATGAACGCCTCCAGCCAGGATATCTCCAACACCATTTCCCACATCGCCAAGGGGGGCGAGGAACAGGCCCGTAGGGTCCTGGAAACCTCGCATTCCATGGAGCTCATGAACGCTTCCATGCAGGAGATGGCGGAGAAGGCCGACCTGTCCAACCGGGCGGCCATGGAGGCCATCGAGATCGCCCAGAGGGGGGCCGAGGCAGCCGTGGACACGGCCACGGCCATGGAGATAATCCGCGGGGCGGCCGAAGCGGTGGTAGAGGCGAGCGCCGGCCTCGAGGAGCGCTTCATGCAGATCGGGATCATCGTGGACGTGATCGCCTCGGTGGCTGACCAGACCAACCTGCTGGCCCTCAACGCGGCCATCGAGGCCGCCCGTGCCGGGGAGCAGGGGCGGGGTTTCGCCGTGGTGGCCGAGGAGGTGCGCAACCTGGCGGAGAACTCCCGGAAGTCGGCGGAGCAGATAGCCAATCTGATCCGGGAGATCGAGTCCGGGGTGAACCGCATGAGGACCAGCATCGACTCGGCGATCGAGCAGGTGAAGGGGGGCACCGAGGTGGTGGAGAAAGCCGGTAGGGCCCTGCAGGAGATAGCCCTGACCATAGAGAACACCTCGCGTTATGCCAACGAGATAGCGGAGATAACCAAGCGGCAAGTGAGGGAGAACGAGGAGGCCCTGAAGGCCATCACGGAGATAGCCAGCATCGCCGACGAGACGGCCGCATCCTCCGAGGAGGCCTCCGCAACGGTGGAAGAACAAACGGCCTCCATGCAGGAGATGGCCGCTGCCGCGGCGGAGCTCGCGGCCATGGCGGAAAGGCTAAACCAGCTGGTGAAAGGCTTTAAAGTCTGAAACGCAACAGGCGCAAAAGGGGTGGGGAAGGAATGGACTCTCGCCAGGGTGAGATCAAGAAGGCCGCGGAGAGCGTCGCCAGGTTCGTGGCCATGACGTCGGCCATCGTTTTTCCCCTCGGGATAGCGATGGATATCGGCATTGCCTATGCGGCGGCCAAGCTCTCCTGGAGCCCCCTCCTAGTGGGCCTCCTTTTCGGCTTTATCGCCATCGCGGTGACCATGGCCGCTGCGGCCCTATACATAATCCCCGTATACCTCTTGCCCGTCCGCTACCTCCGGCAGATCTTGGAAAGGCTTCGGCACGGGGATTTTACGGTTCATGCTGACGAGGAAAGAAGCGGCTTGCTGCAGGGCTTTGCCATGGCCCTTAACGAACTGGCCGATTCCATGCGCGCCATGTTGAAGGAGCAGGCGGAGACTGCGGACCAGCTGACCTCGGCCAGCGAGATGATGTCCGGGGTTTCCAGGGAGACCACGGAGACGGCGCAGGAGACGGCCAACACCGTTTCCCAGTTGGCCCGGGGGGCCGAGGAGCAGGTCAACGCCATCTTGCAGGCCCAGAACACGGTCAGCGAGATAGTGAGCGAGATTTCCCGGGTGGCGGAGAGCTCCCAGGAGGCCAGCCGCTTCAGCCAACAGGCACAGGAGACGGTGGCCAAGGGGGTTCTGGCCGTCCAGCGGGCCACAGAGAAGATGCAGCAGATAAAGGCCACCGTGGACGCCTCGGCGGACGCGGTCAGGGAATTGGGAGAACACTCCACGCAGATCGGCCTCATAGTGGACGTCATAACCTCCATCGCCGACCAGACCAACCTGCTGGCCCTCAACGCGGCCATCGAGGCCGCCCGTGCCGGGGAGCAGGGGCGGGGCTTCGCCGTGGTAGCGGGGGAGGTGCGCAACCTGGCTGAAGGGTCGGCCAAGGCGGCGTCCCAGATCGCCAATCTGGTGAGGGAGATACAGCGGGGGATAGAGCGCACCATCCAGGGAATGGAGGGCGGCACCATGGTGGCGGACGAGGGAAACATGGTGGTGGGGGAAGCCAGGGAGATGCTCAAGGAGATAGACGAGGCATCGCGCGCTATAGCCGAAAAGGTCGCCGCCATTTACGAGGCCACCCAGCAGATCTTCGAAAAGAGCGGCAAGGTGGTGGAAGCCATGACCTCCATCGCGGGCATCTCCGAGGAATCCGCGGCCTCCACCCAGGAGGTATCCGCTTCCATCCAGGAACAGACGGCAGCCATGGAAGAGGTGACCGCAGCCGCCCAGGAGTTGGAGGAAATTGCCAACAGGCTGCGAGCCATGCACCAGCAGTTCAGGCTGTAGGCGGGGGTTCGTTGAGGACCGGTATGGGTTGGGATATAGTGAATTCGTGAGCCGGCGCGTGCCGCCCGGGAGGAGATGGATATGGCTGAGGAAGCGAAGTCGGCGGAAGAGATCCAACTGGTGGTCTTCGGGTTGGGCAGGGAAGAGTTCGCCGTGGAGGTGTCCCAAGTACGGGAGATCATCCGCATGGAGGAGATAACGCGCATGCCCAAGAGCCCCCATTTCGTGGAGGGGATCATCAACCTGCGCGGACAGATAATCGCCGTGATCGACCTGGCCAAGAGGCTGAACATCCCCTCCGGTGAGCGGGGCTCGGAGACGAGGATCATCGTGGTGGAGGCGGGCGAGGTCAAGGTGGGAATGATCGTGGATTCCGTCTCCGAGGTTTTGAGGATAAGCTCCGAGGCCATAGAGCCCAACCCGTCCCTGGCCGCCGACGTATCCGCGGCCTTCCTGCAGGGCGTGGTCAAGCACGACAACCGCCTTATCATCCTTCTCGATCTGACCAAGATCCTATCCCTGGAGGAGATGGCGGGCATGGGATTTTAGTAATCGAGGGTTGTTTTTCGATATATAGAATGGGTTGCCCGATCCCGGCCCATGGAGACCGGGTTGACGCGGGAAGAGAGGAAGAACAACGGTACGGGAGTTGATAGTGATGGTGGCGGAAAAAGCGAGTGCCGGGGGCCCCGATAAAACCAAGGGAAAGGAGGGCAGAATGGCGCCTACCGTTCTGATCGTCGACGACGCCCTATTCATGCGCATGATGATCAGGGATATCCTGTCCAAGGACGGCTTTGAGGTCATAGGCGAGGCGGAGAACGGCGTGGAGGCGGTGGAACGCTATAAGGAAATGCGGCCGGACCTGGTGACCATGGATATCGTCATGCCCGAGATGGACGGCATCGAGGCGGTCAGGCAGATCATGAAGATCGACCCCAACGCCAAGATACTTATGTGTAGCGCCATGGGCCAGCAGCCTCTGGTGGTGGAGGCACTCGAGGCGGGGGCAAAGGACTTCATCATCAAACCCTTCCAGCCCTCGAAGGTCATCGAGGCGGTCGAGAAGGCGCTCAAGGGCTGAGCGTTTCTCCCCCGAAGGGGAGGAGGTGGACTTTTTGCCCCGCAAGATCAGGGTTTTGATAGTCGACGATTCCGCCTTAGTGCGCAAGCTCCTGAGGGACATCGTAAACACCGATCCGGAAATGGAAGTGGCGGGCACCGCCGCCAACGGCGTAGAGGCCATCCGGGCCATTGCCGAACTCAAACCCGACGTGGTGACCATGGACATCCACATGCCCGAGATGGATGGCCTCACCGCGCTGGGGTATATCATGCGCAAGATGCCCGTTCCGGTGGTGATGCTCAGCGCCATGGCCCAAAGGGGAGCCGCCGCTACCCTGAAGGCCCTCGAGCTGGGGGCGGTGGATTTTATCACCAAGCCTTCCCATTATCCCTCCGCGGTCAAGGAGGTGCGGGAGGAGGTAATCCTGAAGATAAAGACGGCCTTTCACGCCAGGGAGCGGTTAAGGGGCGCCTCCCCGAGGGCCAAGGAGAGGAGGAAGACCCTTCCGGGCGTGAAACCCGTCAGGGAGGAAAAACTGGTGGTCATAGGGGCGTCTGCGGGCGGGCCCCGGGCCCTGGTGGAGATAATGCCCATGTTCCCCCGGGATATACCGGCGGCCCTGCTCATTGTCCAGCACATGCCCGGTGTTTTTACCCGCTCTTTCGCCACCAGGCTCAACTCCATTTCCGCGCTCCCGGTGAGGGAAGCCGAGGAAGGGGACGAGATCAAGCCGGGCACCGTGCTGGTGGCACCGGGCGGGAAAGACCTCATCGTGTGCCCCGACCGCAGCGGTTTGGGGAGGGTGGAACTCATGGACTCCCCTAACCGTACCGGCGCCACCCCCCGCATCGACGCCACCATGATCACTGCCGCGGAGACCTTCGGCCCGCGGACGATCGGGGTGATAATGACCGGCATGGGGTCTGATGGGGCCAAGGGGATGGGGGTCATAAAAAAGAACAAGGGAAGCACCATTGCCCAGGACGAGGCCAGTTGCCTGGTTTTCGGCATGCCCAAGGTGGCCATCGAAAAAGGCCACGTGGACTGGGTGGTCTCCCTGGAGAAGATCCCGGAAAAGGTTCTGGAGCTGCTGCAGAATCCAGGCTAGCCTTCCATCGAGGTGATGGCCCGTGGACATGGACGTTTCCCAGTATAAGGAACTGTTCATCAACGAAGCCCAGGAACACCTCGAGGCCATGAACCAGGCCATGGTGGAGCTGGAGAAGGATCCGGGCAATCCCGACGTGCTCACCGAGATCTTCCGCTCCGCGCACACCCTCAAGGGCATGTCCGCCACCATGGGCTTCGACCAGCTCACGGAACTTACCCACGAGATGGAGAACGTTCTCGACGGGCTGCGCAGCGGGGACATGGAGGCCAGCACGGAGATCGTGGACCTGCTATTCAGTTGTCTCGATCTACTGGGGTCCATGGTGGCGGCCATCGCCGAGGAAAGCGGCCGGGTCGTGGACTCCAAGCCGGTCATAGATGCCCTGCGGGAGGCTTATGGCGGCGGGAAGTCTACTTACGAGCCCAAGGCCAGGTGCGGCGATGCGGTGGAATTGCCCGGGGCGCCCCTCCCGAGCGAGGAAAAGCCGGCGGAGGCCGCTCCCCTGCCGGTCGAGAGAGCCGAGAGGCCCTCCGGAGGGGAGAGGGAAGTGCGCCTAAGGGTTACCCTGGACAGGGACTGCGCCCTGAAATCGGTGCGGGTGTTCATGATCTTCAAGAAATTATCCCGGCTGGGAAGAATAACCGGGTCCCAGCCTTCCATGGAGGACCTGGAGGACGAGAAGTTCGAGCGCTCCTTCGAGGTGAGCGTGCTCACCGGGGCGAGCGAGGAAAGCCTGCGCCGGGAACTCATGACCATTGCCGAGGTTTCGAACGTGGAGCTCTTGCCCTCAGGAATGGAGGTCGCGGCGGAGGCGCCGGAGGAGAGGCGGCACGAAGCCGCCGGGGAAGGAGTCCCGAAAGCGGTGTCCGGGCTCGAGCACCCCGCGGCGCCGTTGCGGACCCAAAGCGTAAGGGTGAACATCGCCAGGCTGGACAACCTCATGAACCTCATCGGGGAGTTGGTGATCAACCGGACCCGGTTGCAGGAGATAGCCTCCTCCTACAACATTCCCGAGCTCAAGGAGGTCCTGGCCCAGACCGCACGCCTCACCGCCGAACTCCAGGACGAGGTGATGAAAACGCGCATGGTCCCCGTGGACCACATTTTCAACCGCTTTCCGCGCATGGTGCGCGACTTGGCGAAAAGCCGCGGCAAGGAGATCGACTTCACCCTGGAGGGGAGGGACATCGAGCTGGACCGGACCATCCTGGACGAGATAAGCGATCCCCTCATGCATCTTTTACGCAACGCGGTGGACCACGGTGTAGACAGCCCCGAAGAGAGGGAAGCGCGGGGCAAACCGCGACGGGGGAGCATCCGGCTGGCCGCCAGGAGAGACCGCAATTACGTCTCCATTGAGGTCTCCGACGACGGGCAGGGGATCGACGAGCGCAAGGTTTACGAGGCCGCGGTGCGGCTTGGCCTAGTATCCCCGGAGGAGAAGAAAAGCCTCAGCGAGGAGGATATGCTCCGGCTCTTGACCATGCCCGGTTTCTCCACCGCCCAGGAGGTGAGCGGGGTTTCGGGGCGGGGGGTGGGCCTGGACGTGGTGCGCAGCAGGGTCGAGTCGCTGGGGGGTATCTTGGTCATGCAGACCAAGAAGGGAGAGGGGACGACCTTCGCCATGAAACTTCCCCTTACCCTGGCCATAATCCAGGCCCTGCTGGTCAAGGCGGGCGGCGAGACGTATGCCATCCCCCTGGGGACGGTTTCGGAGACGGCGGTGGTGTCCTCTCACGAGATAAGGTACGTTTCCAACCAGGAGGTGATCTTCCTCCGCGACGAGACCCTCCCCTTGTTGAGGCTGACCCGCTGCCTGGGGCTGCCGGACGAGGACGGCCGGGGGACCTTCCCCGTGGTAGTGGTGGAGGTGACGCCCCGCACGGTGGCCATCGCCGTGGACGAGCTGTTGGGGCAACAGGAAATCGTCATCACCAGCCTGGACAAGTTCCTGAAGGGTATCAAGGGCTTCGGCGGCGCCACCATACTGGGCACGGGCCAAGTGGCGCTCATACTGGACATACCGAGCCTGATATCCTGATAATACAAGGGCGTTGGACGCGCGAAAGGCGAAAGGAGCAGTCATGGCCGAAAGGAGAGGGCTCACCCCCCTGCAGCTGGACGCGCTGAGGGAAGTAGGCAACATAGGCTCCGGAAACGCCGCCGTGGCCCTTTCCACCATGGTGGACAAGAAGGTGATGCTCAGCGTACCCCGTGCCTCCCTGGTCCCTTTGGTGAAAGTCTCCGACCTCGTGGGCGGCGCGGAGACGCCGGTGGTGGGTATCTACCTGCACATAAGCGGGGACGCCTCCGGGAGTATGCTCCTCCTTTTGGAGGAGAGCAGCGCGCGGGAGCTGGCCCACCTCGTGGTCTCGGGCGCGGAGGGCGGAGAGCTGACGGTGGTGGAACAATCCGCGCTCCAGGAGACGGGCAGCATCCTGGCCGGTTCCTACCTCAACGCCCTCTCCCAGATGACCGGGATTCTCCTGAAGCCCTCGGTGCCCGGCTTCGCCATGGACATGGCGGGGGCCATCATCGATTTCATACTGGTGGAGATAAGCCAGTCCGAGGACTACGTCCTGGTCATCGAGACGGAGTTCGACGTCCTGCAGCACAAGATAAGGGGGCACCTTATTCTTTTCCCCGACCTGGGTTCGCTGGACATCATCCTGGGAAGGCTTGGAGTGAAGGCGGATTGACGGAGGAGACCCTGGCCGAAAAGGTTATCAACGTGGGAGTGGCCGAATATTACGTGACCCACAACCCCCACATCCTGGCCAGCTACGGCTTGGGAAGCTGCGTGGGGGTGGCCCTTTACGACGAGAAGAAGAAGATAGGCGGCCTGGCCCACATCATGCTTCCGGATTCCACGGCCATCAGCAGGCCGGGGAAGCCGGGCCGCTACGCCGACACCGCCATCAGGGCCATGGTGGAGGAGATGGAAAAGTTGGGGTCCCGAAGACGGGACATAAAGGCCAAGATGGCCGGCGGGGCCTGCATGTTCACCATCCCCGGCGCTACCAACCCCAAGAACGTGCCCGGCCCGGCCATAGGGATGCAGATCGGGGAGAGAAACGTCGAGGCGGCGAAAAAGGCGTTACGGGAGTTGAGCATACCCCTGGTGGCGGAGGATACCGGGGGTAATTATGGAAGGACCTTGCGCTTCAACGTATCCGACGGCAAGGTATTGATAAGCTCCATAAGGCACGGGAGCAAGGAGCTCTGAGGCCGTCATGAAGGGCGAGAACGTGGAGGTCTCCCGGGAAGCCATAGCCACCCTGGCGGCGCAGGCGGCCTGCCAGGTGCCCGGAGTGGTGTCCTGTTACCGGAGCCCGGTGGACAGCCTGGCTTCCAGGGTGAAGCGGGAGTTCGTGCACAAGGGCATCAAGGTGGAAAATCTCGAGGGAGCATACCGCCTGGGCGTCCACCTGAGGGTGGAATACGGGACCAACCTCCCGGCGTTGGCGCGGGAGGTGAGGGAGAAGGTGCGCGAATACCTGGAAGGCCTTACCGACGTCAAGGTGGAGGAAGTGGAGGTGGTCATCGAGGACGTCGAGCCGCCTCCTCCCTGAGAAAGAGCCCTGCGGTTCGCCTGCCGGCACAGTACCTCGAGGGTCGCTACGCCTATCGGGTTGGCCGAAGAAACCCGCCGGCGATGGGGATAGTCAACCCCCTTCTTTCGGGTTGAAGTAAGCGGCGATGGCCCGCGCCAGCGCTTGCCCGAGCCCCGCGGGTATATGCGCTCCGGGAGGCCATTCCACCACCACGCAGGGCATGCGGGTTTCCCGGAGAAAGGGGTAGCTTCGGGCCTCCGGCGCGGGAAGGGAAAGGCCGAGCACCTCCTCCATCCGGGAGGCCACCAGCTCGGCAAGTCGCTTGCCCCGTGGGGAGGAGTATCTCGGGCTCCCGAAGAAAAAAACGCCGACCTTTTCAGGGTCTCCGGGACGGAACCCCAGGACCGCGTCCGCCTCCTTCTGGTTGGCGTCCTGGGCTCGCTTGCTCTCCGGGGCGGGTGCGCCGGGGCCTCCAGAAATTATGGTGATTATTCCCATATCCTCCAGGGCCAGGGAGGCGCGGCGCAGCACTTCCTCTAATTCCGCTTGGCCCGGATCAAGGTCCAGGACCACCAGCCGTTCCTTGGGGCCGCGGTCCTCGCCGTCCTCGAGGGCCTCGTGGATCACGGCCACGCTGGTCTCCTTCATGGCGTGTTTCAGCCGCAGGAGGCAGGAGATGGTGGAGGTCCCGGCTATCCCGTCCACGGGAAGGCCCATGTCGTGTTGGAAGGCCCGTAGCGCCCGCTCGGTGTCCTGGCCGAAGATGCCGTCCTCGCGGCCGGCGTTGAACCCCAGGCGGTTCAGGTAAGATTGGAGTTCCCTGACGTCGTCTCCCCGGAAAGGCGGCACGCGCAGGTAGAGGAAGCGGTCGCCGAGGCGGAAGGAAGCCTCTACCAGCTCGCGCCAGGTGACCTCGTCCACGCGACCATCCGGACGCAGTCCCCGGGCGCACTGGAACCGCCGTACCGCCTCTTCCGTGACTTCCCCGAAGGAGAGGTCGCGCATTTCCGACTCCATGCCCGGCGGCGCAAAACCCAGCTCGTGGAGCCTCTTCTGGATGTCCGCCACCGCGAGTCCGCGGTCGCCGCGGGAAATGGGCTGCACGGCTTAATCCCCCTCGTGAACGGGAAGGGTGAACTTGAAAGACGAGCCCTTCCCCGGCTCGCTTTCCACCCAGATGCGCCCGCCGTGGCTTTCCACTATGCCCTTGGAGATCACCAGACCGAGTCCCAGCCCGCCCGCGGGACGGGTGGAATCCGTCTCTACCTGGTAAAACATGGTAAATAATCTCTTCTGCTCATGGAGGGGAATTCCCGGCCCGGTGTCGCGGACCTCGAACTCCAACATCCCCTCCTCCGGCGAACGCCGGGCCGATACCTCGATCTTCCCGCCTTGGGGAGTGAACTTGATGGCGTTGCCGATGAGGTTCTCCAGCACCTGGTGGACCCTCCACACGTCCACGCTCACCGGGGGCAGCCCTTCCTCGACCGAGGCCTCCAGGCTGAGCCCGCTCTCCTCCGCCTGGTTCCCGTACTCCGAGACCGCGTTGGCGATCAGCTCTTCCACCGGTGCCGGCCATTTCTTCCCCACCAGGCGGCCCTCCTCAAGGCGGGTTATATCCAGGAGGTCGTTGATGATCTTGGTCATCTGGTCGGCCCGGGCGTTGATGATTTTTATCTTGTCCATCTGGAAGGGGGTGAGCTCTCCCAGCTCTCCGAACTGGAAGGCATCGGCATATCCCTTGATGATGGAGAGAGGGGTGCGCAGCTCGTGGGAAGCAATGGCTATGAAGTCCGATTTCATCTTGTCCAGCACGGAGAGCTCCTCGTAGGCCCTTTCCAGATCCTGGTGGCTCTGCTCCACCATGGCCTCCAGGCGCCGGCGCTCGCTGAGGTCGTGGGCGATGCCCACGATCCCCACGAGGTTGCCTCCCCTGAATACGGGCGCCGAGCTTATCTGCACGGGCAGCGAGGTTCCGTCGGAACGGCGAAGCGAGGTTTCGAAGAAAACCTTCTCCCCGCGGCGGCGCCTCTCCAGCATGCGCTCCACCTTGCCCACCTCGTCGGGCATCACTATATCCCGGGGTTCCTTGCGCATGAGCTCCTCGGGATGCCGGAGGCCCAGCATGTCCAGGAAAGCCTGGTTGCAGAAGGTGAAACGGCCCTCGGCGTCCATGGCGTAAAAGCCGTCGTTGAGGCTCTCTATGAGCAGGTTGAGGTAATCGGTGGTCTCGGCGAGGCGGCGCTCGAGGCGCACGTATTCGCTCACCTCTTCGAAGAGCAACAGCGCCTCGCGCACATTCCCCTGCTCGTCGAGCAGGGGATGGATGCGCACGCGGTGAAAGTGATCCGCGCCTCCCACTTCCTGGTGCACCCGCGGTTGCTCGAAGGAACGCCCTTCCACCAGTACCCTGCGAAGTATGTGTTTCCAGTCGGCTCGGAATTCCTGGGGCATGATGTCCAGGGCCGGCAAGCCCTCCAGCTCGTGCGCGTCGATGCCCAGGGCCTCACTCAACCATTCCTGCATGGGCTGGTTACAGCGCAGGATTCGGAAATTGCGGTCCAGGACCGCTATCTTCACGGGAACGCCCTCGAAAAGGCCCGCCTCGCGTTCCGAGGCCTCCCGTAAAGCGGCCCTTTCCCGGGCTTCGGCGGTGATATCCTCCACGCAAACCAGGAAGACTTCGCCCGGCGATTCCTGCGGGGAAGCCGCGTGGCCTTGGCGTATCCGCACGCGACACACCCCGGAGCGGTCCTCGAGGTAGTACTGCTCGAAGTCGTATTCCAGCCCCCCGCCCTGTCCGCGCGCCTTTTCCAGGTACAGGGACCAGCTCCCGAAGAAAGGGGGGAGGAAAGCCTCGTCGAGAAGCCCGCCGGGCTCCAGAGGACGAGCGTGCCCCGCATCGCGGGGAAGATTGCGCGCCGCCGCGTTGGCGGCCAGGATGCGGCCGCTTCCGTCCACCAGCACGGCGGGCAAAGGGAGGAGGGACAGGAAGGACTCCCACCGCGCATCAAGGGGTCGAGCGAGGCGACTTCGGGGTTGGAAGAGCCTCAGGCCCAGGAAGGCGGAAGCGGGAATGGCGAGCAGGGTAAGGGCGGCGAAAACGGTTCCCGGCGTTCTGCTGCCCGACGCGGTGAAGGCCAGGCAGAGCAGGGCAAGCGGTAGTGGCACCGCAGCGGTAAGGAGGAAGACGCTAACCCGCCTGTTCATCCTCGCCTTCCTCCCCGCGGGGGCCGCGAAGCTCTCCCCATATCCAGCTCCAGTACCGGGCCACGGTGGGCAAGGCGAAGGAGATGGCTATGGTCATGGGGATGGAGGCCACCACCAGCTTTATGGCCAGGCCGGTATGAGGATCGGGCTCGGGGAGCCCCCAAGCCTTGAGCATGAGGAGCGCCCAGGAAACGGGCAGCGGGAGGAGGAAGAAAACGACCGCCACGCCGAAGAAGCGGTAGTAGGGGGGTGTCTCCAGGGCTTCCCCCAGCCGGCGGCTCAGGGACATGAGTAATATCAACATGGCCGCTACCGAGAGAGGCCCGATGATGTACAAGGACGAGGAGAGGTAGATCATCTTCCCAACATCAGGCGGTAAGCCCTATAGACGACCACCAAAAGGCAGACCCCGGCGAGCGCCGGCCAGATCGCCAGGTGAAGGTATATGGCCACGATCGACTCCCCCACCGAGAAGATAAACGTGCTCGCTCCCATGAGGATGAAGAAGGGGAGGATGAGCGGATAGTACGTCTGTCCCTTGAACTTGCTCTCCGCCAGGCGGCAAATCCCGTAGAAATAGACCAGCACCAGGCCGGTAGCGGAGGTGTTGTAGAACCACAGGAACAGGGAAAAGGTCTTCAGCCAGTCGTAGGATGTCACCGCTCTCCCTTTCTCGGACAAAGATCGTGCCTCGGCCCGCTCAGGAAGGGCCCGAGCTGCGCCTGCGCTCGTCCAGGATGCGCCTCACCTCGGTAAGCAACTCCTGCTTGCTGAAAGGCTTGGTGATGTAGCCCGCCGCCTTCATCACCGAAAGCCCGATCATTTTGTCTATGTTCTGCGTGCGCGCGGTGATGAAGGCCACCGGGGTGTCCTTCGCCTCCGGGTCGTTCTTGATGCGGCGGAGTACTTCCCATCCGTCAACCCTGGGCATCATGATGTCCAGGAGGATGAGGTCGGGCTTTTCCCGGAAGGTCTTCTCCAGCGCCTCCTCCCCGGAAAAAGCCGAGATGGTCGTGTATCCGGCGTTGCCCAGGAAGAGTTCGATCAATTCGACCATCTCGCGGTCGTCGTCCACGATGAGGATCTTCTCCGCCACCTATTTCACCTCCCCTTTCCCGGCCTTCCCCTTGGGGCCGAATACCTCCACGAAGGCGTCGATCTCTCTCTTGCGGGGCAGGCCGGAGAGCACCCCCTCCCGGTCCGAGAACGGTTCGCCGATCAGGATCCCCCGTTCGGTGATGCGGAATTCGCGTATGGACTTGTCGTGCGAACTGGCCCTCTGCTTGAGCACCAACATGGCGCGGGTGATGGAGGAATCGAGCTCCACGTAGCGCAGGATGATGACCGCGTCCACCAGGTAAGAGATACCGTATTGCGCGGCGGCCATGTCGCCGGTTATGCCCGGGTCCTCTTGGGTCACCAGGGCGGTGAGGCCATGCCGGAGGAGGGCGTTGGTGAAAGTGAAGGCGATCTCCCTCATCTTCACCGGGTCGCGGGTGAGCCTCTCCATGTGGGAGATGGAATCAACCAGTATCCTCCGGGCCCCCAGTTCCTGCACCATGGTGTCCAGGAGTCCGCCCGAGACCTGGGCCTGCTCGAAGAAGATCTCCGGGGAGGTGAAGAGAATGCGCACCAAGCCCCTACGCTCCAGGTCCTGGAGGTCGAAGCCCAGGGACAGCGCGTCGCGCAAGAGCTTCTTGGGAAAGTGCTCGAATGTGACGATAAGCCCCGGCTCGCCGAACTCCTCCGCTCCCCTGGCGATAAATTCCAATCCCAGGCAGGTTTTTCCAGTTCCTGGCGCCCCCAGCACCAGGGTCACCGAGCCCCGGTAGGGCCCGCCGTCCATCATGTCATCCAGTCTCGGGATGCCGGTGGAAGCCCGTTCCCTTACCGATTCCTCGCTCATTCAGCCTCCCTTTTCACTTCTTATTATACACGCCGGACCGCCCAACCTTCCCCCGAGCCCGGGATCCCTGGGGGCGGGAGCCTGGCCATGCCAGGGAGGAGGGTCGGAGCCGGGCTCGGAGGCCCGGGTTTCCGGGGCGCCGGGGAAAGCACCGCGGAAATCCCACCCGGATAGGAGAAGGCTTCCACCCACCCAGGGGGAGGCCACGGCCTCGTGCCGGACCCTTTGGGAGGCCGCGCGGGGAGAGTCGCCGTGGCCATAACGTGGCCGGCTAGACGTGTCTCGGGTCTCTCGCGGAAGGCGTTCGCGCCTCCGTGCCGCACTTCGAGCGTGGTCCAAGCGGGGGCTTTCCCGCGAGGGCCGCAGCGGAGAGGCAGGCCGCAGGCTCCCGCGCATCGGCGACGGCCAGCGCCTCGTGCTATACTTATATCGTGATCGTGCTAAGCGGGGAGCTAGCGGTGCCCTGTACCCGCAATCCGCTATAGCGGGGCCTAATTCCCAACTGAGGCTCTCCGGTCTTGAGTATGGCGCGCCGGCAAGCGGCGTTGAAGGTCGGGTCCTGCGCGACGGGAACTTGCGAACCCCGTCAGGTCCGGAAGGAAGCAGCGGTAAGCAAATCTTCCCGGGCGCCGCAGATCAACCTGACCGGAGCAGGCTACCGGCGTAGCGCTCGGGGTCGGGAGTCGAAGGCGGGTGCACGATCACATATATTTGCCCGTGATCGTCCGGTGGCGGAAGGCCGGGAGAAGATAAGAGTTGGCTTACGTCTCTCTATACCGCAAGTGGCGCCCCCAAACCTTCGAGGAGGTGGTGGGCCAGGAATACGTGACCCGCACCCTGGCCAACGCCATCCGTTCCGGGAACATCGCCCATGCATACCTTTTCGCCGGCCCGCGGGGAACGGGGAAGACCAGCACGGCGCGCATTCTGGCCAAGGCCCTTAACTGCGAGGAGGGCCCCACTCCCAACCCCTGCAACCGCTGCGCTTCCTGCCGTTCCATAACCGACGGCACCTCGGTGGACGTGGTGGAGATCGATGCCGCCTCCAACCGCGGCATAGATGACATCCGGGACCTGCGGGAGAGGGTTATCTTCACCCCCGCCTCCTCGCGGGTCAAGGTGTACATCCTCGACGAGGCCCACATGATAACCAAGGAAGCTTTCAACGCCTTCCTAAAGACGCTGGAGGAACCCCCGGCACACGCGGTCTTCGTCCTGGCCACCACAGAGCCCCACAAGCTCCCGCAAACCATACTTTCCCGCTGCCAAAGGCACGATTTCCGCAGCGTACCCGCACCCCTGATGGCCGAATACCTTCAGAAGGTAGCCGGCGAGGAGGGCTACCGGGTCACCCCGGAAGCCCTGCGCCTGGTGGCCCGGAGGGCGAGGGGATCGGTGCGCGATGCCCTGGTGGCGCTGGAACAGCTGGCCAGCTACGGGGAAGGGATGGTGGAGGAGTCCGACGCGGCGGGTTTTCTGGGGCTTATAGAGGACGAGGTGCTCTTGGAGACGGGGAAGGCGCTCATCGGAGGCGATATCCGTGCGGTCATCTCCATAGTGGAGAAGGTGCACGAGGAGGGGAGGGACCTCGCGCACTTCGCGGTCCAGGTCCAGGACCACTTTCGGAAGGTCCTCCTCCTCCAGCATGCCGACCTCGGGGCGGTGGACCTGGAGGTGGACGAGGGCTCCATGGGCAGGCTGCGCGAGCAGGCCTCCCTTCTTTCGCCGGAGAGGACCCTGCATTTCATAGCCTCCATGGGACGTGCCCGAGAGGAGATGAAGCAGTCCTCTTCGCCCCGCCTGGTCTTGGAGAGCGCCCTGGTGGCCATGGCCAGGGAAGACCTCGAGGGAACGCCGGAGGCCATCCTCGCCCGCCTCAGGAAGCTGGAGGACAGATTGGAAGGAGCCGGACTCCCGGGGGCCGTCCCCGGTGCATGGCGGGAAGGGCCTGTCTCCGTGGGCCATGTGCCCCCCTCCGGGGAGGAGGCCGGGCTTGCCGTGGCCAAGGAGGTGGCCGGCACGGGGCCAGGGAGAAGGGGGAGGAGGCCGGCGGCCACGGAGGCGGCGGAGCCGGAGACGTCCCCCGGGGAGGGGAAGCCAGAAGCCGCAGAGGCGGAGGAAGGCCCTGGCGGTGGGGATGCCGCCAAGGTCGAATTGGACGTGTCCGCGGTGAGGAAGTCCTGGGCGCGGGTCAGGGAGCGGGTGAGGGAGATCAAGGTCCCGACCCACGCCCTGCTCATGGAGGGAAAGCCATTCCGCCTGGAGGGCGACGAGCTGGTCATCTCCTTTCCGCCCGACCGCGCCTTTCATTGCGGGGAGCTGGGCAAGGAAAACCATAGGCTTGTCGTGGAGCGGGCCCTCCGGGAAGTGCTCGGGGTTCCCCTGAGGATGAGAGCGGTTCTGGAGGGGGAGGGCCGGGACTCTGTGGGGCCCATTTCCCAGGGGCGGAAACAGCATGGCCCCTCTGCCCCGAAAGGAGACGTAGAGGGGAAGGGGGCAGCCGGGACGCCCAGCGCCGAAGGGGAGGGAGAGGCCGTGACGCCGCCACCGGGAACGAGGCCTCGCGGAATGCCGGAGGACGTGGAAAAGGAGGTAGCGGCCCCGGCGGGAAAAGAGAGTGCGGGAGACGCCGGCAAGGTGAAGCTCCTCAAGGACGTGTTCGGGGCGGAAATGGTGGAGGAGATAAAGCTCCAGGAATGAGGTTTCCGCGAGGTCTTGCGGGGCGGCCGGCAAATGCCGCGTGAGCGGGGGACGAGGAGGTGAAAGGTGAACGGGAACCTGCAGAAGATGATGAAGCAAGCCCAGAAGCTGCAGCGCCAGATGCTGGAGGCGCAGGAAGCCCTGGCCGAGGAGAGGGTGGAGGCCACTTCCGGGGGAGGGGTGGTCAAGGTGGTGGCCGACGGGCAGCAGAACGTACTGGAGATCAAGATCGACCCCCAGGCGGTGGACCCCGACGACGTGGAGATGCTAGAGGACCTGGTCCTGGCGGCGGTGACCGAGGCGCTCAGGAAGTCACGCGAGCTGGCGGAAGAGAGGCTGGGCGCCTTCACGAAAGGCCTTAAGATACCGGGGCTCTTTTAGGAGGGGAAGTGCTGTACACGCCTCCCCTTGCGAGATTGGTGGAAGAACTTTCCAAGCTACCCGGCGTCGGGCCCAAGACGGCGCAGAGGCTGGCCTTTCACCTCCTCAAGGTCCCCCCGGAGGAAGCCCGTTCCCTGGCCCAGGCCATCGTGGAGGCGAG
>Ga0315298_1001535_pt1 | contig 41872 bp, 40 predicted proteins | sample WHS_1_MG_FD_203077 | JGI IMG/M metagenome (GOLD analysis project Ga0315298, IMG submission 203077) | Extremophilic microbial mat communities from Washburn Hot Springs, YNP, Wyoming, USA - WHS_1_MG | ecosystem: Environmental > Aquatic > Thermal springs > Hot (42-90C) | place: USA: Wyoming... | reverse complement strand
ATCCTCCTTTATCGATATTTGTAGTATTATTACTACAATAATATAAAAAAACTTCTCTTTTGTCAATAAAAAATTCGCATTGAAATTCCTATGACCTAATAGGGGATAAAAGTGATAGACGGTCAGCGAATCTAAAGAGAGGAATTGCTTTTTTAAGACATTTCTCTTAAGTTGATCTTTAAGGAGGTCGACGATGAATTTAAGAAGAGAAGGGATTGGAGACCTATACCATCAGGAAACGAAATATCGAAGGGAAGCAATGCCACAGGGAGGACTGCAATGGGTACGTCAACCTTCTCCCTATAAGGAGTTTCCCTATGCCTTACAACATTTCTCCCTTCACCCTCCTATGGACAAGGGTGGGAAACCCATTTGGGAGGTTATGGCCAAAAGACGGTCGATTAGAGAATTTTCTAATGAGCCAATCACTTTCTTAGAACTCTCTCAACTGATCTGGGCTACCCAAGGGATCACATCAAGAGAATGGGGGATTGAATTCAGGGCCACGCCTTCCGCAGGTGCACTCTATCCAATTGAAACCTATATTATAGCCAACCGAGTTGAAGCGATCCCCGCTGGTCTTTACCACTATCATCCTAAGAAAGCCCAGATAATCCTTTTGAAGGAGGGATTTTTGGGCTCTGACCTTCAATATGCAGCGATGGGGCAGGAGATGCTTGAGGGAGCAGCCTGCGTCTTTATTTGGACTGCAATAGTGGACCGATCTAAGTGGAAATATCGGGAGAGGGCCTATCGTTATATCTATATGGATGTAGGGCATATTGGTCAAAGCCTTTATTTAGCCGCTACAGCCTTAACCCTTGGCTGTTGCACTGTGGGGGCCTTCTTTGACGATGAGATAGACCGAATCCTTGGCATTGACGGAAGAGAAGAGATCTCGGTTTACTTGGGAGCCATTGGTAGGATAGCACAAGACATTTAATTTTATCTTCTCAGGTCTCACACAAAAGGAAGAAAGATTGTCGGAAGCTATTTTATGAGTTAAAATAATATTTAATTATTTTAAAAGGGGCAAAAGAGGTGGCTAAAAAGAAAATTTTCTTATTCATTTTCCTTCCCATTTTCCTCTTTGGGTGTGCAGGGATTCCCGTTCGAGAGGCGGTTAAAATTGATCTTACCCTTCCCATAGGGAAGATGGAAGGAGATCAGTTTATAGGGATACGGTATCCATTTAGAATCTCCGTTCCATCCCATTGGAAAGTGACCACCGAAATTCCCAACTTTATGGAAGAATTAGGATATGGCAAGGAAGGGTTAGAAGAATCAGAAGTGTTTATCTTTAACCCTTTGACTCAATCCTGCATTCAAATTGATTTCACACCAGCAGGCCGATATTCAAAATTTAGCCAGAGCTCTATTGAAAAACTAACTACCCTTGCTACAGGAAGCTTTAAGGAGGAATTGGAAGAAGATTATGGGAAGGGGATTGAGGTTGAAATCGGTCCCACCGAACCCCTTTCTCTCCGAGGGGTACAATTCGCTGCGAGAAAATATGCCCGATATACATTGAAAGGCACCCAACGAGAACAGGGATGGATCTATGGTTTTTCAGAACCCTATCAGCTGTTCCTCCTCTATATGATCCTGGGAAAAGAAGGGGCCAATGACCGTGAGGATATAAAAAAGATCTTAGGTTCTTTTGAGGTCACATTGAAAAGATAGTGGTTTATCCTCTGACCATTTCATGTTCTGATCCCATCAATCCCTGGGTTTGATGGGATTTTTTCTGAAACCATAGATTTTTAGAAAATCATTCTTTGTCTTAAAATAACGTTAAATCGCAATTTACGAAAAACGGTTGCAGATTCCCTCAGGAGGGAGGACGATAATGGAGATTGTGGAACTGAAGAAAGGGATTTATTGGGTCGGAGCCATTGATTGGAATGTGAGAGATTTTCACGGATATTCCACCCCTTTGGGAACTACCTACAACGCCTATTTGATCTTGGATGAGAAGAATGTTTTGGTGGATACGGTGAAGGCCCCTTTTTACTCTGAGATGTTAAGACGCATTTCAGAAATTATTGATCCATCTAAGATTAACGCAGTCGTCTCAAATCACGTGGAGATGGACCACTCTGGTTCTCTCCCGCAGATTTTGGAAAGAATTGGAGACCCCATTGTCATCACTTCGGGAAGGGGGCAAAAAGGTCTGGAGAGACATTACAAGAGGCCAATGAATTTTAAAGTGGTAAAGACAGGAGATACCTTCTCCATTGGCAAGAAAACCCTCACCTTTGTAGAGGCCCCCATGCTTCACTGGCCGGATAGTATGTTCACCTATGTGAATGAAGAAAAGATTCTATTGCCCAACGACGCTTTTGGTCAACATATCGCCACCTCTCAGAGGTTTGAGGATGAGGTGAACGATGATGTCATGAGACACGCAAGAAAATATTTTGCAAATATCCTCTGGCCACTGGCCCCCCTTATCCTTAAAAAAATAGATGAGGTGGTGAAGATGGGGATTCCTATTGATATGATCGGCCCCAGCCATGGCCTTATCTGGAGAAAGAATCCTGGCCGAATCATTGAGGCCTATGTCACCTGGAGCCAAGGGAAGGTGGGGGAGAAAGTCCTTGTGGTTTATGACACCATGTGGGGAAGTACAGAAATATTGGCCAAGGCCATATTAAAGGGGTTAATGGAAGAGAAAGTGGAAGCGAGGCTTCTCCACCTCCGATCCAATCATCGAAGTGATATCATAGAGGAGATGGTGGAGGCGAAGGCGATTCTGTTAGGTTCCCCAACCTTAAATAATGGAATGTTTCCCACGATGGGAGATTTCTTAACTTATATGAAGGGGTTGAAACCAAACGGGAAGATTTTTGGTCTTTTTGGGTCCCACGGATGGGGAGGAGGGGCTCTTCGAGAGATGAGGAGGATTCTGGAACAAGAGAAATTTGAGGTCTGGGAAAATGAGATCTCTGTTCAATATATTCCAGATTCAGAAGAGATAAAAAAGGCCATCGAGTTCGGAAAGGAATTTGCCAAGAAAGTTAAAGGAATATCGTAGGACAGAGGGCATTGGGTTTCTATCTTTTTAAGTTTAAAAGTGTTTTGCCCTTCCTTTTACACTCTGCCTTTTGCGATTTGGTAAAGGAATGGAAAAGTTCAAGGGTCCTTACAACCCGATCGTGATGGATCATTTCACGAATCCAAGGAACAGAGGGGAGATGGAGAATCCTGATGGAGTGGGAGAGGCCCAAAATCTTGTCTGCGGTGACGCAGTGAGGCTGTTCATAAAAGTAGAGTTAGATCGAATCATTGACGCAACATTTCTTACCTTTGGATGCAGTGCAGCCATTGCCTCATCAAGCATCCTAACAGAATTGATAAAAGGGAAAAGCGTCAAAGAGGTCCTTAAGATTTCAAACCAAGTGATCAATGAAGCCTTAGGCGGTCTCCCTCCAACCAAGCTCCATGCCACCGTGCTTGCGGAGAGAGCGATCCGATCTGCGATAGAAAATTATCGAAAAAAAGTGTGCTCAAATGACTTACGTTGAAAGAGGTTAAGGTTTTTGAATTCAAACCTCAGGCCTTTAAAAAATTTGCAACGTAGGCCTTTAGAAACTTAGGAGTGGGTGAGAGTGAAAGAATGATTCAAAGAGATTGTGGCTTCCATCTGCTAAAAGAGTTGATTCAGAATTCTTCTGCTGATCAAACCGAGGCCGTTCTTCTCAGTGAAAGTTCTTCTCTCACAAGGTTTGCAAAATCATCCATCCATCAGCATGTGGCTGAAAAAAATGTCACCCTAACCCTCAGGGTTGTGAAGGGAAAGAGGATTTCAGTTCTATCCACAAACCGATTGGATAAGGCTTCGTTAAAAGAAATATTAAAAAAGGCAATCTTCCTAACAGAAGTTCAACAACCCAATGAGGACTTTGTATCCCTTCCAACCCCGAAACCCATTCCCTCAATCAATACTTTCTATAAGGAGGTTCGATTTTTAACTCCGACTCGAAAGGTGAAACTGGTAAAAGACCTCCTAAACATTGTAAGAGAAAAAGGATATCGTGCTTCCGGCGCTTTCTCAAATGGAGAGGTTGAACTGGCCGTCGTCAACTCCCTTGGGATAGAGGCCTACCAATCATTTTCTGACCTATTCATTCATTTGATTGTGGAAAATGAAAAAAGTTCTGGCTATTCAAGTTTAGTCTCCAGATCCCCGGATCGTTTAGATGTCGAGTCTATAGCCCAGGAGGCAATGGAAAAGGTATCAGAGAAAGAACCGCTTCAGATTGAACCAGGGGAATACGAGGTCGTCTTAGAGCCTTATGCAGTGAGCGACCTACTCTCATTTCTTGGTGATTTGGGGTTTCATGCATTGGCTGTGCAAGAAGGGCGGAGTTTCTTTTGTAATCGGTTCGGAGAAAAGATGGTGGACAAGAAGGTGACAATTTATGATGACGGGCTTGATCCAGAAGGGCTACAGATTCCTTTCGACTTCGAAGGCACCCCCAAGAAGAGAGTGGTCTTTTTTGAAAGGGGGATTGCAAAGGAAGTGACCCATGATTCTTTTACAGCAGGCAGGGAGGGGAAAGAGTCCACAGGTCATGGATTGATTGCACCGAACACATCAGGCCCTATTCCTATCAATTTATTTATGGAGGCAGGGGAATCTTCACTTAAAGAGATGATTCAATCTGTTAAGAAGGGAATCTATATCACTCGGTTTCATTACACCAATGTAGTTGAACCAATGGCGGCGGTGATTACAGGAATGACAAGGGATGGAACTTTTCTCATTGAAGAAGGCGAGCTTAAAGCTCCTCTTAAAAATCTTCGGTTTACTGAGTCGATCTTAAGGGCCCTCTCCAGAGTCAGTGCCATTTCGAAGGAAAGAAAGGTTTGTTCAGAAGGGACGATCTATTCCAGGCGGTTTGTTACCGGGACAGTAGCACCAGCCATCAAAGTGGATGGGTTTCGCTTTTCAGGAGTCTCATCCCTTTAGCCCAAATGGGTTAAGGGATCCTTCTATCCTTTTACTCTTTTATTTTGGTGTAGGCAATGAAAAATCTGATTCAAAACACCCTTGATCTGGCTAAACTCAAAAAAGTAGACTATGCGGATATTCGTGTGGTACGCCGTCAAAATGAAGAGATCAAATTGAAGAATGGAAAGCTGGAAGCCTTCACCCACGATGAGGATTTTGGTTTTGGGATCAGGGTGCTGGCTCAGGGGGCATGGGGCTTTGCCTGTAGTTTCCGCGTGAATAAAAGGGAGGTGGAGGCCGTTTTTAGGAGGGCTCTGGGGATTGCCAAGGCAAGTTCAAAGGCAAGGGGAGGGGAGATCATTTTTCAAAAGGGGGCTCCGAAGATCGACCAATACAAAACCCCTATCTTGATCGATCCTTTTCAAGTTTCCCCTGATGAAAAAATGAGCCTTCTCCTTCATGCGGAAGAGATTATCCGCCGAAATCAGAAGGTCAAAATCTCAGAGGCCTTTATGGGGTCTTATAAGACGGTGAAGATCTTCGCTTCGACTGAGGGCTCATATATCGAACAGGAAATTGTCGCATGTGGGGCTGGCATCTCAGCCACAGCCATTGAAGGGGGTGAGGTTCAGGTTCGTTCCTACCCGAACTCCTTCCGAGGGAATTTTGCAACAAAGGGCTATGAATGGATTAAAGGGCTTGGTCTTTCAGATCATGCAGAAAGAATAGCCAGTGAGGCCGAACAATTGCTTTTTGCAAAACCTTGCCCATCTAAAGTAACTACGATCATCTTAGATAGTTCTCAATTGGCACTTCAGATTCATGAATCGATTGGACATCCCATTGAACTGGATCGAATTTTGGGAACAGAGACCAGTTATGCTGGGACCAGTTTTATAACCCCTAAAATGTTGGGTTCTTTTCAATATGGGTCGGAGATTGTTAACGTTACGGCCGATGCTACGGTTTTGGGAGGATTGGGGACCTTTGGCTACGATGATGAGGGAGTTCCTGCACAAAAGGTTCCAATTATCTCCAACGGGATTTTAATTAACCTTTTAACCTCACGAGAGACGGCCCATCATTTAGGAAAAGAGAGTAATGGGACAATGAGGGCAGATGGTTGGAATCGAATCCCCCTAATTCGGATGACCAATATCAACCTTGAGCCTGGAGAGTGGACTTTAGAAGGGATGATTGCGGATACGGAGGAGGGGTTCCTTTTAAGCACGAATCGAAGTTGGTCCATTGACGATAAAAGAATAAATTTTCAATTCGGCACTGAAATTGGTTGGGAGATCAAGGGTGGGACATTGGGTGAAGTAGTTAAGAACCCTACCTATACAGGAATCACCCCAATGTTTTGGAATTCGTGTGACGCCATTGCCAATCAGGATCATTGGATGATGTGGGGGACCCCTAACTGTGGAAAAGGAGAGCCAGGTCAGATCGCTCATGTTGGGCATGGTGTGGCCCCAGCGCGGTTTAGAAATGTTCAAATAGGGGTCGCGAAGAATCCTTAGGGCATTAAACCGAGCGCTTCGCCTCAATTCATAAACGAGATGACCAATAAGTTTAAAGGAGATAGAATTGAAACCCAAAGAAACTTAGGAGGGTGGTTTAATTAAATTTCATAGACTTTTGATTTTAAATTTTTTCGCTTTGCCCTATAGGTATTCTGGGTGTCATTTTTCATCTTTGGTAACATCTTTGGCATAACCTTCCCGGAAACCCTCCACGACCTTCTCGGTCACCTTTTTAGTTGCTTGAAAAATCTTCTTTAAACCTTCCTTAAATAAATCTTTTGCTTCTTGGAGTTCATCTTCGTTGTTAGAATTTATCACGATCCTCACACCTCCCCCTTTATCATTAATATATTACCATGAAATTGAAGAGAAGCAAAGAGAGAACGATTCTTTGATTTTTAATCCTTGGTATGCTAAGTTGATATTATAAGTTATAAAGGGAGGAACGGTGATGAAGTGCTATATCTGTGCAAAACAAGGAGTGGACCAGGAGGCGGTGGCCATCTGTATCGTTTGTGGGATGGGGCTTTGTCTTGGCCATGCCTTTAAAGAGGAATTGTTGGTCAGGGACATTATCGATTGGGGATTTGGTGAGGAGAAGATTGAATATCCCCATAAATTACCTCGATTTATCTGCGCGGAATGCAAATTGGCCATTGAGCAGAGAAAGAAGGTTGAACGAAGGTAATTGGGTAGGGGTAAGGGTCTAACCACAAACTCTTAAGAAAGAAGGATGGGGTTAGAAGGGGATAATTATTTTATGAAGAAAAAACTCCTGGTGGTTGAAGATGAAGAGGGCTTAAGGCTTTTCTACGAAGAGGAACTGAAGGCTGAAGGGTATGAGGTCCTCACCGCCCGAAATGGGAGAGAGGCCATTGAGAGACTGGAGAAGGAAAGGCCCGATCTCGTGATCCTTGATATCGTCATGCCTGTCATGGACGGGATGGAGACCTTGGGAAGGATTTTAGGAAAAGACCGAAAAATTCCGATTATCCTTAATACCTCCTATTCTGGCTATCAACAGGATTTTATGAGTTGGGCAGCGGATGCCTACATCACAAAATCTTCTGATCTCAGTGAATTAAAGAAAAAAATAAAAGAACTTCTGGAGAGGGGCAGGGGCCGTTGAAGATTTTAGCCATGATTTTAGCAGGAGGAAGGGGGGAAAGACTCTACCCTCTCACCCGTGATCGGGCCAAACCTGCTGTTCCGTTTGGTGGGATTTATCGGATTATAGATTTTACTCTTTCAAATTGTCTCCATTCAGATATCCGACGCATTTTTGTACTGACGCAATACAAATCAACCTCCCTTCATCGTCACATTCAATTTGGCTGGAGCATTCTCTCAGCCCCCTTAGGGGAGTTCATTGAGGTAATCCCCGCACAGCAAAGGATTAATGAACACTGGTATCAAGGCACCGCTGATGCGATCTTTCAGAACATTTATACCCTTCAGCAGGAAAAACCCGACCTTGTTCTCATTCTCTCAGGTGATCACATCTATAAGATGGATTATCGGAAGATGATTACTTACCATATCGAGAAAGGAGCGGATCTAACAGTTGGAGCAATCCGGATGGATCGTAAACAATCCCAAGAATTTGGAGTCATTGAAGTGGATAACGAGTGGCAGATCATTGGTTTCCAGGAGAAACCTGAGATACCCAGAACTATCCCTGGAGATCCTGAGGGCATCTTGGCCTCCATGGGGATTTATGTTTTTAGAACAGAGATATTGGTTAGACGTTTGATTGAGGATGCTCGATCTGAATCAACCCATGATTTTGGAAGAGATATCATTCCTGCGATGATCGGGAAAGACCGGGTCTTTGCCTTCGATTTTAGAATCGGAGATCAAGGCGGAAATGGATATTGGAGAGATGTTGGGACGATCGATGCCTATTTTGAGGCAAACATGGACCTGGTCTCGGTTACTCCTCAACTTAATCTCTACGATTCTCAATGGCCAATCCTTACTTACCAATCCCCAAACCCACCTGCTAAGACCGTGCTCTTGGAGGAGGGAAGAGTGGGGACAGCCCTTAACTCAGTGATATCAAATGGCTGTATCATTAGTGGTGGGAGCGTGATCAGGTCAATCCTTTCTCCCAGGGTGATGATTCATAGTTATGCCGAGGTTGAGGATTCCATTCTTATGGAAGGAGTGGATGTTGGAAGATATGCGAGGGTTCGGAGAAGCATTATTGATAAGGAGGTTCATATTCCCCAAGGGATGAAGATAGGGTTTAATTTAGATGAGGATGTGAGACGGTTTACAGTGACTGGATCTGGAATTGTGGTAGTCCCAAAGGGGATCCGATTATAAATCCAAATTCCAAATAGATTCCCATTATCCAAAGACCCACTCACCGAGCACCAAGTCTATATTCTAATTCAAGGCGTAATGTCGAGGATGTCTGAGAGGTTGATCTCGAGCATCTTCACCGAGGCGAGGATACGTTCTGAATTTCGGTCAATGGCCTGGATGCCCCCTGAAAGTTCTTTTAATTCCTGAGCAGCCTTTTTAATCGTTTGAATTCGGGTATCGATCTTTTTCATGTCTCTTCGAGTCATCTTTTGTCTCTCCTTATCTTCAAATCCCAATTTGAAGGGAAAGGGTTCAAATCATTTCCCCAGAGACTAAACATTTGAAATTCGGATTTCGAGTTTTGTATTTTTTAATTAACCCTGTTTCCTAAGGTCCTTAAACCTTTTGGCCTTGACTTCATAACGGGGTAACGAGTTATAGGGATGAACTTCGATATTATAGCCTAAATTTGTTTTTAGCCTTAATTGATCCTTCAGCTGGGTAAGGATCGCCTCACGATGATGTTCCGCTTCGGGCAAGATTTCGATCTTTAGAGTGAGGTCATCCAGGTCCCCTTTTTTTGTGACTAAAACCTCAAACTCATTGCTTAACCCATTGATGGAGCGGACGACCTCTTCAATTGCAGAGGGAGCAAGTAGAACCCCCTTTACCTTGGTGATATCATCCGCCCTTCCGATCACTCCTCCCTTGATGATGCGGAAGGTTCTTCCACAAGGGCAGGGTTCGTTGGACCATTCGGCGACATCTTTGGAATCGAACTGAATGCAGGGCTGTGCAATTCGGTCGAGGGCGGTGATGATGATTTTCCCTTTTCTTCCAGGCGCTTCAATAATCTCTCCTGTTTCAATATCCTCCAATTGCATTAAAAAGAGGGCTTCATTTACATGAAGACCTCCAGGTTGAGCAGTGCATTCAAACCCCCAGGCCCCAATCTCTGTCGCTCCCACATGGTCATAGACCTTTGCTCCCCATGCCTCCTCCATTCTCTGTTTGGTGGAGGGGATACTTGCACCTGGTTCTCCTGCACAGGTAATCTTACGAATGGTAAGATCTCGAGCAGGGTCAATACCAAGTTTCTTCTTAGCAGTATCGGCCATCCCCAATACATAAGTGGGTGTTGCCATCATAGCCGTGGCCCTGAGTTCCTGGATTTTGAGTATGCGTGCTTCAGTGTCGAGGACCCCTCCAGGAATGACCTCACATCCTATCTTTTCAGCGGCATAATGGCCAGCCCAGAAGGCAACAAAAATATTGTATCCAAATGGAAGAAAAACCCTATCTGTTTTTCGATAACCTTGGGCATAGAGGAGATAGGCCCAGGCCTCGGACCACCACTCCCAGTCCTGCCATGTATCCGGTTGATAGACCGGAGTGCCAGTCGTCCCGCTGGTCTGTCGAAATTCAGTCACCTCCTCCAAAGGAACGCAAAGGGCATCTCCATAAGGAAAAGGATCTTTTCTCTGGATATCCCTCATCATGGACTTTTCGACCTTAGGGACTTTGGCAATATCTTCATAGGATTTGATATCCCCGGGTTCAAGACCTGCTTCCTGGTAGAGCCTCCTATGAAATTTCGATCTTTCGTAGGCCCACTGGAGAATCCTTTTAAACTTTTTTAACTGAAGGGCCCTCAATCTTTCCTGGGGTAATGTTTCAACAATAGGGTTCCAATAGAGGTCTTTATTTTGAGTTGCCATAATTTTTCTCCATTTTTTACTTATTTTGAAATCCTGTCTTAGGTTATTAGTTAAAATTTAATGAAGTTAATAAGGTTTTGTCAACTTCATTTTTTCAAAAAAGGACCTCTGAAAAAGTCCTTTTTATATGGAAGGGTAAGATGCAGGGGTTGGTCATTTTAATTTGCCAATAATTGAATTTTTGAATATTTTTTTGTAGGGTAAGCCCTTGTGGCTTACCAAATATCGGAAAAGGACAAGCCCTTACCTACAATTATTCATCGATAACCGCTCGATACGGCCAGGAAGATTTTTTCACCTACCCTCCCGTACCGGAGAATGGTTTATGATATACTTTTTCAGAGATCTCAAAAATTTTGCTTGACAAATTTTACAGAGAAGGTATTATCATTAAATGAAAATAAATTCCATTTAATGGAATTTCAAGTGTCCTTAAAATCTCCCCAAAAAAAATTTCAAAATACATCTTTAGAAAGGGCAATGCAGATTCTTTGCAGTTTTACCTTCGAGAGGAGGGAGATGACCCTGGCAGAACTCTCAGCCCATCTTAACCTCCCCAAATCAACTACTTATAGGCTTGTTTCGACTTTAAATGATTATGGGTTCTTAAAGAGGAACAATTCTACAAGATGTTTCTCCTTAGGGTTAAAACTTCTCGAATTAGGCGGAATCGTCTATAATTCGATTTCTCTCAGAAAGATCGCCTCACCCTATTTGGACCAATTGAAAGACAGGTTGGGTAAGACGATATTCTTGGGAATCCTACAAGAGGATGAGGTTGTTTATATTGATAAGAAAGAAGATACCAAAAATCCCATTAGATTTTCCTCAGAGATAGGAAGACGACGCCCTCCATTCTTTGGGATGCTGGGGCAACTTCTGTTGGCTTACCTCCCCGAGATAGAGGTTGATCGGATTTTAGAAAAGTATCCACTTCAGCCGATTACAAAGAAGTCAATTACCGATAAAACTGAGTTTAAAAAGAAGCTTGCAACTATCCGCAAGCAAGGTTTTGTCATTGATAAAGAGGAGGCGTTGGATGGGATTACAGGGATAGCCGCTCCCATTAGGGACTATTCTGGGAAGGTAGTGGGTGGGGTGGGTGTAGGGTTTATCACCTCTTCGGAGGATGGGAAAGGGGTAAAAATGGTGATTGGAGAGGTGTGCAAGACGGCGAAGGCCATTTCTCAGGAACTTGGATATTTGAGAGAGGATGGAGTTAGAATTTTTTAAGGAGGAATGATTGAACGAAAAAGACCTGATTTTTAAAAGGGAAGGTCCCATCGTAACCCTGACGATAAATAGGGAGAAGGCCCTTAACGCATTAAACCAGAATGTTCTATCCCAGATTGAAAAAATATTTTTAGAATTGGAGAGCGAGGATGAAGTCATTGTTGTTGTGATAACAGGTGCTGGGAATAAGGCCTTTGCTGCAGGGGCTGATGTGAGGGAGATAAAGGAAGCAGGGGATAAGAGGACTGAGCTCATCAGTCAAGGTCAGGGGATTCTTTCAAAAATCAGAAATTCTGAAAAGGTGGTAATTGCTGCAGTCAATGGGTATGCGCTTGGCGGGGGATTCGAATTGGCATTGGCATGCGACCTAAGGATTGCCTCAGAGAATGCAAGGTTTGGCTTCCCTGAAGTTAAATTGGGGCTAATGCCTGGGTATGGCGGTACGCAACTTCTTCCAAGGCTGGCAGGGGTTGGAAAGGCCAAATATCTAATTTTTTCGGGAGAGATGCTAACAGCCACTGAGGCCTATCAATTTGGGCTTGTGGAGAGGGTGGTAAGCAGTGAGGCCCTGATGGAAGAAGTCAATACGATCGCAAAGAAGATTGCATCAAACGGACCCTTTGCTATAAAGGCCTGCAAAAGAGCGATTAACAGGGGGATCGAATGTCCCCTTGTTGACGGATTGAAGATTGAACTTGAGGAGTATGATAGAGTTTCCCATTCTCAAGACGCAGAGGAGGGGATCAACTCATTTTTAGAGAAAAGAACCCCTACCTTTAAAGGTAAATGATTCGATTGATAGGGAAGAGTGCATGGAGTAGATTGAATTTTAAAGGCATTACATTTCTTTGATATTTGGGGAAAGGAGGTGGGAATCAATAAATTGTTTAGGGTAGAGGGAAAGTCGTTCGGAGGATCAGAGTAAAAATGTAAAGAAAGGAGGATTAAAAAATGAGGAAGAAATATTTGATTGTTTTAGTGAGCCTTTTTTTAGCATGTACTTGTTTTGTAATTCCAAGTTTCCTATCGGCTACCAAGAAACCCCCTGAAACCATTAAAGTAAGTGCAGTTCTTTCATTAACCGGACCGTTTGCTCCCCTCGCCACACAGGCCAAAAATGCCTATCAAATCTACTTCGATAAGGTGAATGCAGAAGGAGGGGTTTTTGTAAAAGAGTTCAATAAAAAGATTCCTCTCGAGCTAAAAATACTCGATGACGAATCGGATGGACTTAAAACGATATTTCAACTTGAAGTGGCAAATGAATGGGGCGCAATTGCTAATTTAGGGGGAATTGGTTGTACTTCCTTTGAAGTAGGGACAGTAGTTGCTCAAAAGAATAAAATAGTGTGGTTGGGTCCTGGTTGCGCAGGTTGGACCCCACACCAAAGGGGTATCAACTATATGTTTTCAACCTTTTTCAAAACACCTTTCATTTCACCACTGGTTTTCGACATGGTGCTTAGCATGCCGGAACCAAGACCTAAGAAAGTGGCCATTTTTGAGATCAATCAACTTGATTGCCAGGAAGCTGTGGAGTATTGGCGGAAGGGAGCTGAAAAGAAGGGATTTGAGGTCGTTTACCACCAGAAGTACGCATTAGGGACTAAGGATTTTAGCGCCATGATTACAGGGGCAAAAGCTGCTGGAGCAGAAATATTACTTGGCTATCCCGCACCGCCTGAGGGGCCTGCAATGATAAAACAGATGAAAGAGCTCGATTACAATCCGAAGTTGATTTATTGGATCCGTGCTCCCGAAGCCTCTTCTTTTGGCCCTGCGTTAGGTCCTCTTGCCGATTATGTTTGTGTACCTGTTGCATGGATCAACTCATTAACCCTACCTGGAAACGAAGAATTGAATGCCGAGCATCGAAGGATTCATGGCAAATTGGGAGATCCAATCACAGGCTCCGCTTATGCAGCGGCACAAGTCTTGGTCGATGCCATAAAGAGGGCAGGCACCTTAGATAGAAAAGCCATTCGAGATGCCATAGCAAAAACAGATATGGAAACAGTAGCGGGTCGTATCCGTTTCTCTCCACAAGGTTGGGCAGTGGATCGACTGATCCTTGTCGCCCAATGGAAAGATGGGAAACAGAACATCGTCTTTTATAACGATGTAGGACAAAAATATGCAAAACACATTCCTAAGGTGGATTTGAAGTGGCAGACTCCATGGGCATCGAGATAGAGATCGTATAAAGGTATATGGGGGATCTAAAAGTATGACAGATCAAGAGGCAGTGATGCTTGTGGTCAATCATATTGATGTCTACCGTGGAGGGCTGAAGGCCTTGTGGGATATTTCTATCAGTCTCAGCAAAGGGGAGATCATCGCCCTTGTTGGGGCAAATGGAACTGGAAAGAGCACCTTCCTTGAAACCATTGCAGGTCTTCTTGCTCCCTCCACGGGGATGATCCATTTCGAAGGTATCCAGATCAATGGGGAACCATCTCATCGCATTGTTGACCTGGGGATCTGTTTGGTTCCGGAAGATCGTGGCATATTCCCCGGAATGAATGTTTTGGAAAATTTAGAATTAGGTGCTTTTAACAGGAGAGGGAGGGCCGAAAAAGAGGAAACCCTTTGTTTCGTATATGGATTGTTTCCTATTTTGAAAGACCGCAGGAAACAGTTGGCCAAAACCCTCAGTGGAGGGGAACAACAGATGTTGGCCATAGGTAAAGGGTTATTATCTAAACCCAAATTACTTATGCTTGATGAACCATCCTTAGGATTGGCGCCCTTGATCGTAAAGAATATTTTTGAGGCAATCTGCCAAATCAATCAGACTGGAGTAAGTGTCCTTCTGGTGGAGCAAAATGTTCGTATTGCCTTAAAAGTTGCGAAAAGAGCCTATGTTATTGAAAATGGGCGAATTGTAACCCATGAAGAGGCCAAAAATCTATTGACAGACAAGCGGGTAAGGCAGGCTTATCTCGGAATCCATTCTTTTTAAAAAAGGGGAAGGAGATTAAAAAAGGGAAAGGAAGAAGAATGTTTAGATTTTTAGCTCAAACCCTTATAAATGGAATTAATATAGGGGCCCTTTATGGGTTGGCTGCATTGGGTCTCTCTTTAATTTTTGGGGTAATGAGAATTCTGAATGTGGCTCATGGCGAATTTCTAATGATCGGGGGCTTCATTGGATTTTGGCTTTTTCACCTTTATGGTGTGGATCCCTTCATGGGGTTACCTATGGTGGGGTTTTTTCTTTTCATAATGGGAATTGCTTTTTATAAACTCATTTTTTCTCGGTTGACCAGATTTCATGAGGAAGTAAAGTTAAAGAACTCCCTTCTCATAGCCTTTGGACTCTACCTCATCTTTCCCCAAATAGCGATGTTGCTGTGGACACCGGATGAGAGGGCGATAAGCCCTAAATATAGCGGTGAGGCGATCGATCTTTTTGGTTTACGTTTCGGTTACGTTCCTTTTTGGGGGTTATGTGTGGCGGTCGTTACATTCCTTGCTTTATACCTATTTCTAAATAAGACTTACTTTGGCAAATCCCTAAGAGGGACCGCTGAGAGTTGGAAGGCGGCCAAGTTGTCTGGAATCAATATTGAAAGAACCTTTATGATCACCTTTGGTGTTGGCATTTCTATAGCCGGGATTGCTGGAGTGCTTATTGGTATGGTTCAGGAACTTACCCCGATAATGGGGATGCCATGGACCCTTAAGGCACTTATTGTAGTTGTCCTTGCTGGAATGGGAAGCATTATAGGGGCTTTTATTGCTGGCCTAATATTAGGAATTGTTGAGGCAGTAAGCGCTATCTTCATGGGACCCTATACTATTGCAGTAGGATTGTTCATTTTTCTAATCATCCTCATGCTTAGGCCACAGGGATTATTTGGAAAAACTTAAGGAGATACTTGTGTTGGCTCAGTGGAAGAAAAGTTTCATTTTTGGAGGTTTTCTTGCCCTCTTAGTGTTGTTGCCGCTTTTAACCAGTCGTTCTGACATATTAACGTGGACATGCTTGACCTTCCAATATATTCTTCTTTCACAAAGTTGGAATATTCTGGGAGGTTATGCAGGTCAAGTTAATTTAGGCCACGCTGCTTTTTTTGGCATAGGCGCATTGACGACCCGTTATGTTTGGTTATGGGGTTTCCCCTTGCCCCTTGCCCTTCTTTTAGGTTCCCTTATTGCCACTGTTTTCGCTTTCTTTATCGGATTGCCTGCTTTTCGGCTTAGGGGTATCTATTTTGTTATCGGGACGTTAGTTTTGGCTGAAATTCTCAGGATCATCGTCGATACACGTTTCCCTGTAGCCTCGGTGTTGCCTGCCGAAACATTACTCACCTATAGTCTCGTTTCTCGATATTATCTGAGTTTATTGGGAGCCATTTTGGCTGTCTTCACTGTTTATTTTATCAGTCACTCCAGACTTGGACTTGGGATGAGGGCAATCCGGGAGGATGAGGATGCAGCAAAAACTTCCGGAGTTGGAATTCTCCAATACAAACTCAGTGCCTTTCTTATTAGCACTTTTCTTGCAGGTTTTGCAGGAGGCATCTTTGCATATTATATGGTTGCAGTTCAACCAGGTTATGTCTTTTCCCCCGCTTGGACTTTTGACTCTGTCGTAATCGTTTTTGTTGGAGGGATAGGGACTATTGTTGGGCCCATCTTTGGGTCGGTTTTTTTCGTCATACTTAAACAGTGGTTATCGCTTCATCTACCCGGTGGGCTTCACTTAGCTGTGTTTGGGATTCTCTTCATTCTCGTAGTTTTATATATACCCGATGGTTTTATTGAACTCGTTAGGCGATTCACAAAAGGGTAGTCTTAAGTGAAGCACCTGGGGTACAGAGGGAATCGGTTGTAGATTTTAATATAGGGAAATTCATTATGCTTAAGATAGAGGATTTATCTAAATCTTTTGGTGGCTTAATGGCCATTCATCATTTGAGCCTCGATGTTTATGAAGGGGAGATTGTGGGACTCATCGGCCCCAATGGGTCAGGGAAAACAACCCTATTTAATCTGATTAGCGGGCTTTTGAAGCCGAATAGTGGCAGGATAGTATTGAGTGATAGGGATATCACATATCTCTCGTCTCATAATATATGCCGAATGGGAATTGCGAGAACCTTTCAATTAACAAAGCCATTTCTCCAAATGACCGCCTTAGAAAATGTTATGGTCGGGAAGGCTTTTGGATGTACCTCAACTTGGAATATGAAAAAGGTGGAAGAAGAGGCAAAAAGGATTTTGGAGTTTATCGGCCTTGATGAGAAAAGCATGTGGAAGGCTTCATCTCTTGGAGTGGTTGAAAGGAAAAGGTTAGAATTAGCAAGGGCATTAGCAACAAAACCAAAATTATTATTACTGGATGAAATGATGGCAGGGCTCACTCCAACCGAAGTTGAGGAGTCTATAATGTTAGTGAAAAAGATCAGAGACTCCGGGGTAACACTGATCGTTGTGGAACATGTTATGGAGGCAATCCTTGGTCTATCGGACAGGATAATCGTCCTCAATGCGGGTGAGAAGATAGCAGAAGGTTCCCCACAGGATGTCGTTCACAACCCTAAGGTAATAGAGGCCTATTTGGGAGAGGAGGCGTTTACAGATTTTGGATCATAGGGTGTTAATAAAAAACCTGTTTTTGATGTGTTATATTTTATATGCCAAATTCATAGAAGCTTGATTTAGAAGGGTAAATTGGAAACTACTTAAAAAGGAGTCCTATCATGGTTCACCAAGTAAACACTAATCGAATTCTTAAGGGGAAGGTACCGACTGAGGAGAGTGGGATAGAGATTCGAAAGACGATTTGCTCTATTTGCAACCCCCTATCCCATTGTGGCATTGACGCATATGTTAAGGACGGGGTTGTGATCAAGGTGGAAGGGACGAAAGAAAATCCGCATAATGAAGGAACCCTTTGCTCTAAGGGTGCGGCAAGCAGGCAATATATTTATCATAAGGATCGACTTCGTTCTCCACTGCTTAGAAAAGGACCAAAGGGATCTGGGCAATTTGACCCCATTTCTTGGGAGAAGGCCCTTGACCTTATAGCTGAACGTCTTCAGAAGATTAGAAAAGAAAGTGGGCCTGAATCAGTTGTCTTTTACGTGGGATACCCAAAGTGGCAGAGACCCTATGTCAAACGACTTGCCCACAGTTTTGGGTCTCCCAATTATTGCTCCGAATCCAGTACTTGTTTTCAAGCAACCCAAATTGCCTCGAGGTTAAATTATGGTTATTTTGGCCCTCCTGAATTATCAAAGACCAAGTGCCTTTTAGTCTGGAGTGGAAATCCGTTTTATTCCAATACCACCATGGCAAGAAAATTGCTGGATGCAAGGGAAAGAGGGATGAAGATTATTGAAGTAGGTCCTCTTATCACTCCACTGACCAGCCATGCCGATATTCATCTAAGGCTCAGGCCCGGAACAGATGGGGCCTTAGCCCTCGGATTGGCTCATGTTATGATTGAGAATAATCTTTATGATCGAGAATTTGTTGAAAAATGGACATTAGGTTTTGAAGAATATCAGGCATATGTCCAAGAGTTTTCACCCCATGTGGCTGAGTCGATCACTGGCGTCCCTTCCGAACTGATTGTCAAAGCAGCCACGCTCTATGCTACCACCAAACCAGCAGGCCTTTTAACAAGCGCAAGTCCTACGGTTCACCACACCAATGGTGTACAGAATCATAGGGCCCTAACGGCTTTAATTGGTCTTACCGGTAATTTTGATAAGGAGGGAGGTAATTATGTAATTCCTCCCAATTACCTTTATATCGCAAACGGCTTAATCTTCCGAGAGGCAGAATTTGCTCAGTCACGACCTTACTCTGAAATGGCTCCCAGGATAGGCGAAGACGTTTATCCTGTTTGGTGTAGGTTGGTTTCAGAGGCCCAAGCCATGCATATCCCAAACCAGATAAGAACCCAAAAACCCTATCCCATCAGGGCATTAGTGGGCTTCGGTTTGAATTACCGTATGTGGCCTGGTTCAGACTATATGAAGGAAAGTTTAGGGATGATCGATTTTTTGGTGAATATAGATCTCTTTATGACGGATTCGGCGAAGATGGCTGACATCGTTCTTCCTGCTTGTAGTTCTTTTGAAAGAAGCGAACTTAAAACATATCCTGAAGGTTTTGTCATTTGGACCCAACCTGTGATCTCGCCCCTCTGGGATTCCCGTTCTGACGTTGATATTATAACTGACTTGGCAGTGAGGTTGACTCCTGAGGATCCTCTTCTCCCCAAAGGTTATGAAGTCTGTGTCAATTGGATCATGGAGCCTTCCAATCTTACTGTAGAAGAATTGAAGAAATACCCCGCTGGGCGTATGGTGGAGAATATTAGGCGGCCCCCTTATCAGAAATATGAAAAGGCGGGTTTTCCTACTCCCTCAGGAAAGATGGAATTTACCTCCACTATTCTGAAAGAGGTTGGGCTGGATCCCCTTCCTTATTACCAGGAGCCAAAACTGAGTCCACGATCCACACCAGAAGTAGCCAAAAAATTCCCTTTAATTTTAACCACTGGATCGCGGCTACCCCATTTTATCCATTCAAGGACCTTCCGTCTTTCGTGGACGAAAGCATTAACACCACATCCTTTTGTGGAAATAAATCCTCAAGATGCTGGGGTTCGTGGGATTGCATCAGGTGATTGGGTGAAGATATCAACCCCAAGAAGTTCAATCAAGGTGAAAGCTGAGGTTACTGAAAAAGTCCCACCAGGAGTGGTCAATATATATCATGCTTATCCTGAAATTGAAGTTAATCAACTCATTGATCCAGATTATTTAGACCCGATCTCAGGATTCCCTGGCTTTAAATCACTTTTATGTGAGGTTGAAAAAACAAGAGGATTGGGATAGGGAGGGACTGCCATGCAACTTGGTTTCTCGTTTAATTTTTCACGGTGTACAGGGTGTATGTCTTGTATCGTTGCTTGTCAAGATCAGAATGATTTACCAGGGGGGGTGGCCTTTCGGCACGTGATAAAATTGGAAAAAGGGAAGTATCCTTCTGTAAAATTTTCTTTTCTATCACTGGCCTGTCTCCACTGTGGAGATGCCCCTTGTGTTATGGTCTGCCCAACAGGAGCCCTTCAGAGAAGGGATAGAGATGGTATAGTGATTGTGGATCGGGATCTCTGTATTGGATGTCACAGTTGTGCTTTAGCATGTCCCTTTGGTGCACCGCAATACCTTGAAGATGGGAAAATGGCAAAATGTGATTTCTGTGTGGCAAGGCTGGAGGCCGGTTTGGAACCAGCCTGTGTTCGTGTTTGCCCCTGCCGAGCATTAGACTTTGGCCCCTTAGAAAAGTTAGAAAATATTATTGCAGAGAGGGCATCGAGGACAATTCTTGAATCCCGTGGACTCATCCCATAAACGTAAACATTTTGTCATTGTTGGTAACGGGGGGGCGGGGATAAGTGCTGCAAAGGCAGCCTGCTCCGCTGGCTATCAGGGGATCATCCATATGGTTTCCGACATAGAAGGTCCTACGTTCAATCCCATGCTTTCGCCCTACTACCTTTCTGGAGAGATTGTTTATGAAAGATGTTTTCCCTTTGGGAAAGAGTTCTATGAGAAAAATTCTATTCAATGCCATTTTGGATCCCCGGTTGAGGCGATTGATACACAACAACAAAAAGTCTATGTGAGTGGGGGAGGAATGATTCCCTATGATGATTGTCTAATTGCGACAGGTGCTAGCCCCTTACTGCCAAAAGTTCCTGGAATCCAAAATTCCTATAATGTGTTTACCCTTCGAACTGCAGAGCAAATGATAAGGCTGAAAAAAGCTCTTATGGGGGCAAAGAACGCTGTTATCCTCGGGGCTTCGTTGATCGGCATCAAACTCGCTGAAGTCCTTATGAGAAAGGGAATAAGAGTTATTTTGGTGGAACTTACAAAGCAGGTCCTTCCATTCTTTGCCCATCCCCAATTAGCCCCTATTATACATGAGCATCTATTGAACAAGGGAGTTGATCTACGTTTGAGTTGGGCCTTGGAGGGTTTAGAAGAAAAAAAGGGACGAGTTTATCTCCATTTTCAGGAGGACCAAATTGTTAAAACAGATTTAGTCTTAATATGTATAGGAATAAAACCAAATTTAGAATTCTTGAAAGGCACCCAGATTGAGGTAGACCGGGGGATTATCGTTGATGATCATATGCAAACCAATATTAACCATGTTTATGCAGCAGGGGATGTCAGTCAGGGGACGAATCAACTTACTGGTAAAAAGGAAATGATGGGTCTCTGGGGAAATGCATGCTATCAAGGACGAACAGCTGGCTACAATGTTGCCGGGATGAATGTCTCTTACCCCGGTTATCTTCCACAGTATGTCAATCATTTTTTTGGAATCACCTTTATTCATCTTGGAGATATTAACCCACAAGGAGGGGAGATTGAAATTCTGAAACAATTCGAGCCTTCAGAAGGAATCTATAGTTTGTTGGTCTTTGATAAAGGTGTTTTGGTCGGCGCGAATTTAATAAATAATCTAAAAGAGGCTGGTCGATTAAAAACAGCAATTCTGCGGAAACAGACAAAAGAAGGAGGTTTAAGCCGATATTTTTTCTACCCTTCAGGGAAAGATTTCAATTTAATCAAACCTGTTTTTTCCCCTTCATTTATGTTGGCCAAAAAAGATTCTTTTTATAACTGAAAAATGAGAGATGTTAACCAGAAGGGGGCGTTTAAGTTTTTCTAAAATGGGATTTGTGGTCCCTTCACCAATAGGGGTGAATGGGAGTTCTAAATGAATTCAAAAATCAAAACAGGAGGTGGGAAAGATGAAAGAGAAAGGTAAAAGAGAAAGTGGTGTCAGTCGAAGGAAGTTTATCAAAATGGTAGGGGCTGCAGGTGTGGCTACCGTTGGGAGTTCCCTATTTCCGAGGATTTCCCGAGCAGCAAGAGATCATATCTTGATCGGGCATCCTGCACCGATTACTGGCCCCATTGCGCCCTTTGGAGAGACCTCTCTGTGGGCAGATGAACGAGCGGTTTCGGAAATTAACAAGGATGGAGGCATTTTCATAAAAGAGGCAGGCAAAAAGCTTCCCATTAAAGTGAAGTCGATGGACACGGAGTCCAATCCAACCAAAGCAGCGGAGGTAGCCTCCAAGTTGATCCTTCAAGATAAGGTAGATCTGATGGTGGTCCTCCATACCCCTGATACGGTTAACCCTGTAGGGGCTACCTGCGAAAGGTATGAAGTACCCTGTATTTCATCCGTGGCGCCTATCGAGCCTTGGCTGACAGGAGGTCCTTACAAATGGACATTCCACTTCTTCTGGAATTTGGAGCAGATTATCAATGTCTATACGGGAATGTGGAATCAATTTGCTGATAAGACCACAAAAGTCGTTGGTGGGTTCTGGCCCAACGATCCGGATGGCACAGTGTGGGCACAGGAGTTTTCGAAAAAACTCGCAACCATGGGTTATAAAGTGGTGGATGTGGGTCGTTTCCCTTATGGGATGCAGGATTTTAGTGGTTTTATCAGTACATGGAAGAAGGAGAAAGTAGATATCCTTACAGGAGTTCCAATCCCACCTGACTGGGCAACTTGCTGGAGGCAGTGCCATCAGCAGGGTTTTGTTCCAAAGATGGCCAGTATAGGAAAAGCAATCCTCTTCCCCGCTGCCGTGGAGGCCATCGGCGGTAATATCCCCAATGGGCTCACGAGTGAGGTCTGGTGGACACCGCTTCATCCTTTCAAATCTTCTTTGACCGGTAAATCTTGTAAGGAATTGGCTGATGCCTGGACAGAGAAGACGAAGAGGCAATGGACACAACCCTTAGGGTTTGATTATGCAGTCTTTGAACTGGCTGCTGATGTTTTAAAACGTGCGGGCTCTTTAGATAAGAAGAAGATCAGAGAAGCCCTGGTCAAGACGAACCTGAATACGGTGGTAGGGCCCATTAAATTTAACGAAAAGAATTTTTCACTTACCCCATTGGTTGGAGGACAATGGGTGAAGGGGAAGAAATGGCCCTGGGAATTGCAAATTGTTTATAACAAGGAGGCAACCAATATCCCGACCACGGGAAAGATGATCTTTCCTATTCCAAAGTCATAGAAATTATGCCTCCTTCCGAAGGAAAAGGGCTAATGCAAATATTAGGTGGGTAGTTATGTCCCATATCATAACCGTTGAGCACCTGAGTAAATCTTTCGGAAAACTTTCGGCTGTACACGATCTCAGTTTCGAAGTGGATAAGGGTGAAATCTTAGGAATCATAGGCCCGAATGGTGCAGGAAAGACGACCCTATTCAATCTCATTACAGGTGAGATTAAGCCCGATTCCGGAAAGATTCTGTTCAACGGGACAGATGTTACATTTATTCAGACTTACAAGAGGTGTCGGATGGGTATTGCGCGTACCTATCAGGTGCCAAAACCCTTTGTCAATATGACTGTATTTGAAAATGTCCTGGTAGGAGCTGTCTATGGCGGGGGTTTAGGAAGAAGGGCGTCCAGGGAGAGATGCGAGGAGGTTCTAAAAAAAACAGGTTTATTTCCGAAGAGGAATCTCCTCGCAGAAAATTTGGCACTCCTGGATAGGAAACGCTTAGAACTCACCAAGGCCCTCGCCACGGACCCGATACTCTTACTTATCGATGAAGTAGCTGGGGGCCTGACGGAATCAGAAGTGGAAGAGGTTTTAGGAATCATACACTCTTTGCGGAAAGAAGGGATAACCATTCTATGGGTGGAGCATATCATGATGGCCATGAAGAAAGGACCTGATCGACTATTGGTCATGAATTTTGGAGAGAAGATTGCCTACGGCTATCCAGATGAGGTACTGGATTCGGACGAGGTCCATAAGATCTATCTGGGAGATGATGAAGATTAATGGTGATCTTGGAGGTAAAAAATTTAAATGTCTATTATGGGGGGTTCAAGGCTCTTTGGGATATTACCCTAAGCGTTGAAAGGGACCAGATTGTTTCGATTTTAGGTTCGAATGGGGCAGGTAAATCAACGCTTCTAAAGACGATCTCTGGGTTGTTGAAGCCAGGCTCTGGAAGTATCCTGTTTCATGGAGAGAGGATTGACCATCTTGGTCCCCACGATATCGTCAAACTGGGACTGACTCTGGTTCCAGAGGGTCGAAAGATTTTTTCTAACCTTACCGTTTTAGAAAACTTAATGATCGGATCCTATACGCCAACTGCCCGTAAGTCCCGAGAGGGGCAACTTGAAAATGTATTTGAACTTTTTCCAAGGCTTCAAGAGCGGAAAAACCAACTCGGTTCCACCTTGAGTGGGGGAGAACAACAGATGCTTGCGATTGGCAGGGCCCTTATGTCCCAGCCCAAGCTGATCATCTTTGATGAGATTTCTCTTGGCCTCGGTCCGATCATGGTGAAACACCTCTACCAGACAGTGAATCGAATCAAACAGAAGGGTATGGGGGTAGTTTTGGTGGAACAGGACGTGAAGCGAAGCCTTAAGACTGCGGACTTTGCCTATATCCTTCAAGAAGGTAAGATTAGTTTAAAAGGGAGGCCCAAGGATTTCACGGAGGAGGAGGTAAAGAAGGCCTATTTTGGTCTTTAGATTCTTATTGCCAGAAAAACAAAGGTTAAGAAGTTTATCCACTCAAACATAAATAAAATAACAAATAAGTAACTCGATGGGTTGATGTATGCTAACTTCTCTTGAACCTTTAATCAATGGCCTCCTCTTAGGTGGCCTTTACGCGGTCATTGGGATTGGTCTGTCTTTGGTCTTTGGAATCATGAGGCAGGTTAATCTGGCCCATGGTGAACTGATGATCCTTGCCAGCTACCTTAGTCTTGTCTTTCTGCAACTTTTTGCGATTCATCCCATGATGACTTTTCTTTTTGTCATCCCAGTCATTTTCATCTTAGGTTATTTGATTCAGACTTTTCTTTTTAATCGGGTGTTAGAAAAAGGGATGGAGTCCTATCTCATGATCTCTTTTGGACTCTCTATCATTCTACAAAACTTGATGCTTCTTATCTTTACCCCTGATGCTCGAACCTTACAGACCAGTTTGGCCATCAAGAGCCTCAATGTCTTAGACCTTTTTAACGTTCCAGTCATCCTGCTTGTTGATTTTTTGACGGGGATTATTGTATTGGGTCTGCTCCATTTCATCATGAAAAAGACCTATCTCGGATGGGCCATCCGGGCTGCCACAGACGATTTGACCGCAGCCCGACTCGTAGGGATTAATCCCAGAAAGGTTTATGCCTTAGCAATGGGAATAGCCGTAATTACTGCAGCGATCTCTGGAGTGCTGGTTGGGATGACCTTTACCTTTTATCCACACTCTGGGACTCAATATCTGATCATTGCCTTTGGCGTGGTCATCATTGGAGGCTTAGGAAGTTTACCTGGGACCTTTTTGGGAGGCCTGATACTTGGCGTTTCACAGTTACTGGGAGGCAGGATCATCGGGCCTGGGCTTCAACTTTTAAGTGGTTACATCATCCTCCTGATTGTCTTGACTATAAAACCCCAAGGAATATTGGGAAGAAGGTAATTTTTTTATGTCATCCAACCGGATTCGGATCCTTCTCGTAGTCCTGTTTTTGATAGCACTTGGCACCCTTCCCTTTTGGGCTTCCCGCTATATGGTGGTCATCTTTTTACTGATGTGCCTTCATACGGCATTGGCCTCTATGTGGAACCTATTGGCAGGCTATTCGGGTTTAATCTCTTTGGGTCAGCAAATGTTTATTGGAATAGGTGGATATTCCCTAGCGGTTCTTTCCATGTACCATGGGATCCCCATCTTTTTAAGCGTTTTGTTGGGAGGCGTGATCTCCCTCTTCCTCGCAGTGATCATCTCCGTGCCTGTCTTTAGAATGAAAGGGGTCTATTTTGCCATTGGGACATGGATTATTGCTGAAGCCTTAGGGATCTGTTTCAGTAATTGGGGATATGTGAGGTATGGAATGGGACTTTTCATTCAGCCTGCTTACAAACTCCCCATTTCGACCATTTATTATGCTGCATTGGTCATCTGTGTTGGTTCCGTTTTTATCACTTATCTTCTTCTTCGTTCAAATTTAGGCCTTGCCCTAATGGCGATAAGAGATGACGATGTAGCCTCGGAGGCCATTGGGGTTAATATTTTTCGATGTAAGTTTACCTGCTTTTTATTAAGCGCTTTTATCACAGGCGTGACAGCAGGGGTTTTATATTTGAACACAATCTTCATTCAACCCTTTGAAGCCTTTGGGATAGGATGGACGGTAAAACTCCTTTTCATTGTTATTATTGGAGGTCTTGGAACCGTGGTAGGTCCCATTGTGGGATCAGCGGTTTTTGTGATGCTTCAGCAGTATCTTTCTGAATATGTTGGGTTTAACCTGATCCTTTTGGGGATAATTACCATCTTAGTCATCTTCTTTACCCCTAAAGGGATTGTGGGGACGTTCCAGGAGAAATTGGGTTTTGAAATCCTTCCAATCCGACGCCAGTAAAGCGAAGAAGGGCTTATCCAAAAATTTTTATGGAGGCAGGAAAAGTGATGTACGTCAAGAGATTTGAGGAGATTCATAAAGACATGTTTCAGCAATGTGGGGGGAAGGCAGCCCACTTAGGGGAACTCACCCATTTGAATCTGAATGTCCCGAAGGGTTTTAACATCATTGGGGATGCCTTTTTTTATCACTTAAAGAAAAATCAACTTGAAGATCAGATAATGGAGATCGCAGAGACTCTTCGCTATGAAGATTTCCAAGACCTGGAAGAGAAGACTGAAAAGATACGAAAATTGATTATCAATGTCCCTATACCTGAAGAGATCGAGCAGGAGATCATTGAGCAATACGAGAGGCTCTCAGGGGACAAGCAGGAAGAACCCTTTGTGGCTGTCAGGTCCTCGGTGGCGGTGAAGGATTCACCCATCTCCTCCTTTCCAGGGATGATGGATACCTTTCATTACATTCAAGGAGCAAAAAATGTTTTGGAAAAGGTAAAAGAATGCTGGGCCTCGGTTTGGTCCAGCCGGGCGACCTTTTCCCGTCATACCAAAGGAATAGAGCATTCTAAGGCCATCATTGCCCCAACGGTTCAACTGATGGTTAACTCCGAAGTAGCGGGGGTACTCTTTACCCTCAATCCCATTAATGGATCGAAGGAGGATATTGTGATTGAGGCTAATTGGGGATTGGGGGAGACGGCAGTTTCTGGAAAGAGTACAAATGATCTTTTCATTATCCATAAAGACCCTTTCAAAATTAAGGACCGAAGGATTGGAAGAAAACATCAGACCTTTATTCAGGATAAGCGAGGAGGAGCAACATGGGTGGAGGTTGAGCCAGAAAGGGTGATGAAGCCTACTCTCACAGATTTTCAGATTCAGGAACTGTGCAGAGTTGGAATGACTATTGAGGAGCATTATGGTTATCCTCAAGACATTGAGTGGGCTTATGAAAAAGGGAAGCTCTATGTTCTTCAGGCGAGAAAGGCAAAGACACCTGGGGAATGAGAGATGGAGAGGGGGTGAATGCAAAGGAGAAAGGCGAATGAAAGTCAATTGATTTTTTCTTAATGAGTTTTGAAAAAGAATCTTAACGAAAAATTCTTAAATAAAGGAGGATGATTTTTCTATGGCACAGAGAACAGTGGATGTTCATTGTCATTGGTACCCAAAGGAGTATATGGACTATCTCATTTCAAGGGGGTCAGGTAATTCTCCCTATTGTATTCATGACGGAGGGACCCATTATAGGATGTGGTATAAAGGGGTTTGTGTCGCCCATATAGACAGGGCTGGACATTACGACCTTAAGGCAAGGATTGAGGATCTGGATAAGGCGGGTCTCGATACCCAACTTTTAACAGTCACCATTCCTGGACCCGAATCCCTCGAGAGGGAGAAAGGGATCTATTGGGCTAAAAAATTAAATGATGCCCTTGCCAAGGCTGCTCAGGATTATCCAGGACGTTTCTATCACATGGCCTCACTTCCTTATCAGGACCCGGAGGAGGCGTGCAAGGAGCTTGAGAGGTGTCAGAAGATGGGTTGCGTGGGAATTCAGATGTTCTCCAATGTCAATGGCGAACCTGTCTATCTGGAGAAATTCCATCCGATCTATGAGTTGGCAAACAAGTATGAGCTTCCTTTCCTGATGCATCCTGCTGTTCCCCTCACTGCTTCTGTCATGGATATGATGAAGATTCCCTATCAACTTTGGGCATTTACGCTTGACACGAGCATGGCGGTATTGAGTCTGATTTTTCAAGGGGTTCTTGATAAATTTCCAAAGATGACTATTATTCATGGTCACCTTGGAGGGATGGTTCCCTATTTTGTTAGAAGACTACAAGACTCCTATAAGGGTTATGCAAAAGAGTGGGGAATTGAACTGAAGGAATCACCGGATATCACCTATAAGAAAAGGGTTTATCCGGATACCACATCCTTCTATCTACCTGCCATGAAGTGTTGCCTGGAATGGATTGGGCCAGACCATATGGTGATGGGCACAGATTATGCTCATCGGGTAGGCGATCCAGAAGGTGCAATTAAAGCGATCAAAGATGTGGGGAGACAAATGAAATTGAAAAAAGAAGAAGTAGACCTTATGTTGGGAAAGAACCTCGAGAGGCTTTTCAAACTCCCCCCTATAAAAAAGAAGAGATAAAATTTAAATCTTCGGGTGAGGGAGGATGTTTTTGAACCCATTTCCCTCACCCATTATTTGGATTTTTATCAAGACTCTTTTTTCTAAATGTTGAGGAGAGAGGCAATGGTGATTGAGGTTAAATGGATTGGTTTCGATTTTGGGCAATGCTTGATGGATCCATCAGGTCTAAGGAATTATCTGGTGATTGGGGATGTGTGTAAGGCTATCGGAGAGCCCGAGCGGATTGAGGAGAGAATTCATAAGTATCGTGTATTGAAGGAGAAGTTTGGGAGTTACAGCATCATTAAAGAAGGGCATCGGGATTTGATCATGAGTTATGTTTTTGATGGGGTTGAGGAGGCAAAAGAGATATTCTCCATTAAAGAGCAGGAGCACCTTGCGATGGGAAGTGGGTTGGGAGAGGCCCTTCACTATTTAAGGCAGGAAGGGATTCATCTATCGGTTGTGGCTGAGTTGAAAAAGACCTTGGGTCCGATGGGGACAGATATTGTGACCCGTTTTTTAAAGAATAAAGGTTTAATCGGATTTTTTGAAGAGATGGTTACCCCACAAGGAAGGATTGACCTCAGAGATGGATCTATTGATCTTAAATACAAAGGGAAGACAAAGGAAGAAGGGAACCTTTACGATGAACTGGCCAAGGATTTGAGGGCACGAGGGATCGATCCCACCGAGGGAGCGATTGTAGGAGATAAACTTACGACCGATATTACTCCTTCGAAAAAGAGGGGCTTTAAAACCATCCAGTTCATTGGCTATATTAACTATGGCTCTTCAGGGGATGTTGATTTTGTAATCAGTGATTTTCGTGAGTTAAAAAATATTGTGAAGGGGAAGAAGGGATGAGTCAACCCAAAAGATTGATCATTGAGTTTGAAGATGGGTCTAAAAAGATGGTTGAGTTTAACCAACTAAAGAAGGAGCTCTGGCTTGGGCTCTCAAAAATGGGGCTCTGTCCCCCACCCCCTGCCCTTTCAGAATTATCAGATCATTATCTTCTACTGAAATGGAAGGATGGATGGCAGGAGGTGGTGGGAATAAAGAAGAAAAACGTCGAGCTCTTAAGGTATTACACCATTGAGAGAACAGAAGAGGTGGGTAGAATGGCTTTAGAGGTTGGTGAGGAATATCCTGTTCTTTTCCTCATCAAACGGTTGCCCAGGCAGATTGAGGGTCTTTGGGTTATAGGGGAGGGGGGAGAAAGGTATTATTCATTCGCAGAGGGCCAAATGGTAAAGGAGGGGGGGAAGATAGAGCATACTCTTTACGATAAGAAGAATCCAAATCTTTTTAAGGAGAATAGTCAGAGGGCTGAAACACAATTCGTTAAAATGATGGATGCCATGAAGGAAGAGATTAAAAAAGGAGGTTTTACACCCCAAGAGATTCTGGAAATGGATTTGGATCATAGAGTGGAAAGGTATAAAGCGTGGTCAAGGGCATTGGGAGTGACTGCAATGGAAAAGCAGGAAGATCTTTATGGATTTATGCAACGCTTATTGATGAAACTGGGTGAGGCGGAAGGATGAGACCTCACCTTCATTAATGCATTAATGACTTTAAAGAATGGAGGGACCGAGCCATGTATGAAAAATTGAATCTCGACACACATGATCGAAGCATCTCCGGGCTAAGGACACTCAGGGTTCCTGAGGATGAAGATATCTTCTGGTTTCGTGACGATCTACACCAGCCCTACCCCATCTCCCCATTGGGGATGACTACCATTCAGAAGCATCACTCCTGGGGTTATCATGTAGCCGCTGAGGAGACAAAATTACCCCCCTCTAAGGGAGGTCATGTTAAGATTTATAAAGGGAGGGTCTTTTTAGGTTTTGAGGGGATTACTGATCCCGAGGAGATTGGAAGAAGGGCAGAGGAATTTGGAAGACTTCTTGAATACTGTAGAAAGAATTGGGATGAGTATTATCACCGTCATATTGAAGAGGTCAAGCAGGGGCTTCAATTTATGGCCAGTGTTAATGATGGGATGTCTGATCATGATTTGCATCATGCTCTGCGAAGAAGCGAGGAGATTAATAAGAGGAACTGGGAGATTCATTTCACGCTGATGTATGTGGCGGATGCGCTCTATTTTGAGTTTGAGGGCTTCTGCAAAGAACATGGATTGGAGGAGAAGGATTTTACTGTCATGCTCAAGGGCCTTGAGACCATGGCGACAAGAACAGACCTTTCGCTCTGGGAACTGACAAAATTAGCCGAGGAGTTGGGGATAAGTGAAACCATTCTCCAGAAAGACCCCAAAACGCTTTTGGAAGAGTTAGGGAAGAATCCCAACGCCACAAAATGGTTAAAAAATTTTTACAAATTTTTAGACCTCTATGGCCATCGGATCACAGCCGCCCACCTTGATGTGATCTTTCCAACATGGATCGAAGACCCATCCCCTGTAATCGACACGATTCGAACCTACATCCCAAAGGTGAGGCAGGGATGGGATTACAGGGTCGACCGAGAGAAGATGTTGAGAGAAGGGCAGGAGGCGGTGGATCGGTTTATGGAGAAGATCAGAGAGGAGGAGAGGTCTCAATTTAAACAACTTCTCGAGGTAGGAAAGAAGGTTTATCAGTTTCAGGAGGATCATGGGTTTTACATCGATGGTGCCTCCACTGCCAGACTACACGACGTCGCCTTGGTTTGTGGAAGGAGGTTGAAGAGTTACGGACTCCTTGAAGAAGCCCAAGATGTCTTCTTTCTTAATTACAGTGAACTTGAGGAAGTGTTCTCCAGTCTTTCTCGAAACCCAAAAGCCGCAATCTATCACTACAAGAGGTTGGTGCCCTCATTGGTCAAAGAAAGGAGATGGGGGTGGAGCCAGGTATCAGAGATTCAAGAGGCCCCCCTCACCCTTGGAGCGGTTCCTGAAAAGGTCAGCGATCCAATCATGATCAAGGTCTTTGGGATGATCGATGAGGTGATCAAGGCAGGAAAGGTTGAAGAGTTAAAGGTGATGGATGTTTTTGAAGGGTATCCTGGTGCCCCTGGGATTGCTGAGGGACCAGCAAGGGTAATTACCAGTTTTGAAGGGTTCTCAAAATTGCAACCAGGGGAGATTCTTGTCTGTCCTTACACGGCTACAGCCTGGACCCCCCTTTTTCCAAAGATCAAGGCAGTGGTTACGGATACAGGGGGGATGTTGACCCATGCGGCGATCACCGCAAGGGAGTATCGGATTCCAGCAGTGGTTGGGACATGGCGGGCGACCCGATCCATTTCAGATGGTGACATCATTCGAGTGGATGGCAATGCAGGAACAGTGGAGATTTTAAAGAAGGCAAAGACTTAAATAAGCCCTCTATACCTTAGAATCTTAGGAGGTTCATCCTCCATCCCTTTACCCCTTTTTCTATCCATTTAGAAAAAAGTTTTGGGTATCTTCAAATAAAATAGGTTAGGGGAGAAGAAGAATCGATATGCCTTTTTCGGCTCAGTGTGCGAAGATTGATTTAACCCATCGAGAAGTCAAGATAGAGGACCTTCCAGAAGAAATCCTAAAAAGGTATCTCGGTGGGAGGGGGATGAACATGTACCTCCTTTCAAAAAAGTTTTATCCCAAAATCGACCCCCTTTCACCAGAAAATCCCTTTATTTTTGGAACAGGTTATTTAACAGGAGTCCTTAGCCTTGGAAGCAGGATGAACCTCACAGCGATCTCCCCAGAGACTGGATATCTTGGTGATGCCAATATGGGTGGGGATTTTGGAGCCGAACTTCGTTATACAGGACTCTCTCACTTAGTGATTGTAGGAAGGAGCAGTAATCCTACCTATCTCTGGATCAAAAATGGTGAGGTTGAATTTAGGGATGCAGATCATCTTTGGGGTCTTGATACAGTAGAGACTCAAAAGGTCATTCGGCAAGAATTGGGTGATCAAAGGGTTCAGGTTGCCTGTATTGGTCTTGCTGGTGAAAATAGAGTGAGATTTGCAGGCGTGAGGACAGGGTTAAAAAGCACAGCCGCACGCACAGGATTGGGAGCGGTGATGGGCTCAAAGAACCTTAAGGCAGTGGCTGTTCGTGGAACAAAGGACCTCCCCATTGAGAATGCTCAAGGCCTTTTAAGTTATTACAAGGATCTGATCAAGGGTCTAATGGAAAGGAAGTGGATTCAAGCCCTCGGTCGATCTGGGACTCCTTTGATGATTGCCTTAGGAAACAGAGTTGGATTCCTTGCTGTGCGCAATCACCAAGGAACAAGTGTAGGAGAGGAAGGAGAGGGGTTGGTTGCAGAAAATTTAGATCCATATTCTACAGGGATGGTTTCCTGCTGGGGCTGCCCTGTCCATTGCCGTCATCGCCTGAACCTTCCAGATGGAATCCATATCGAAGGACCAGAATATGCTTCAATGGGTTCGATGGGATGGAAGATAGGAAATCTTAATTTGGAAAGTATCCTTCATCTTGTTGAACTCTGTAACCGATATGGATTGGATGCTATCTCCACTGGCTCATATATTGCTTGGATTATGGAACTTTACCAGAACGGATTGATTGATGAAAAGAGAATTGGGTTTCCCCTGGAATGGGGAGACCCAAAGGCTATTGAAACGATGATTCATTTGATTGCGCAAAGGGAGGGGTTTGGCGATCTTTTAGCCGATGGGTCCTTTGCAAGGGAAAAATTGGGGGACAAAGGTGGACAATATCTTTTGGAGGTAAAGAATCTTCCCTTTGAAATGACTGATGAGAGGGTGACAAAAAGTTTTGCCTTGGGGATGGCTACAGGCAGTCGTGGAGCCTGCCATATGCGAAGCAGGCCTTCCTTGGATATTCTACGTCTTCCCTCCCCTCTTCTCGAGAAGATCTATGGGGGAAAGGTTGACCCCGAATTTACTTCTTATCAAGGAAAGGGAAGGATGATCTGGTGGCACGAACTGTTACATGCCCTTTGTGATTCATTGGGCATCTGTCGATTTATGAGTGTCTTCAGCAGTCCCCACGCACCTCAATACAAAGAGTTTAGCGATCTCATTTACCTCTCTTCAGGCAGGAAATTCTCAGAAGAAGACCTTAAGGTCTGTGGGGAGAGGATTTGTACCCTCGAAAGAAGAATGCTTAATCTCTGGGGAATAGATCGTAACAAGGATAACCTTCCCTCTCGATATTTTGAACCCATCCCGGAAGGACCGGCAAAAGGGCATCGGATCGATCAGGTTGGATTTAACCAGATGTTAGAGGAGTATTATGAACTTCATGGATGGGATGAGAAAGGAAGGCCGACGGAAGAAGGATTAAGAAGGCTTGGGATTTCTCTTTAGACCAAAGGATATCCATGAAGATCAAAATACAAAAAGAGAAGTGTACGGGTTGTCATCTCTGTGAGATGGTCTGCTCCCTTTTCCATCTGCAGGTCATTAACCCGTCAAAATCTGCCATTCGCATTTTGAAAGACGATTTGGGGACGGATCTACATCAACCCTTGGTCTGCCGGCAATGTAAGAAGATGAAATGCTTAGAGGACGAGGAGGTGGATGAGACATTGGAGATGGGTAAGTTCGTCTGGGAAAAGCAAAGGGCGGAAAAATGTCCCTTTGAGGGTCTGAATCTCTTTGAAGAAGTGGCATACCATTGTAACCTCTGTAGGGGAGACCCTCAATGTGTATCGGTCTGTACCCCAGGAGCGATTACCATCGAGATTTAAACAAAGAAATGAAGAAGGGAGAATGAATCATGAAATATGAAAGACTGTTTTCGCCAATTACGATGAGAGGGGTTACCTTTCCAAACCGAATTCAAAGGACATCAATGGTCTCTGGACTTTCCACAGAGGATGGGTGGGTAACCGAGGAGCAGAAGAAGAGATATCGTAGGGAGGCAGAGGGAGGAGCTGGGAGCATTGTGGTAGAGGCGGCGGTGATTATTCCCTCAAGGAGTTCGTATAATCTTCGGATCAGTGATGATCGGTTTATCCCTGGGCTTAAAGAGTTAGTGAAAGGGATGCGTGAGGTAAACCCTGAGGTAAAGATTGGCATCCAGATTATGCAGTTTCTAAAGATCTCACGATCAGGTTGGAGACAAAAGGTAGAGGATTTCAAAACAGAGGAACTTCCTAATATCGTCAATGACCATGTAGCCGCTGCAAAGCGGGCCTTGGAGGCGGGGTTCGATTTCATCGAGATCCATATGGCCCATGCCTATGTTTTGTCCTCTTTTTTATCCCGCTCGAATAAAAGGAAGGATGGATATGGAGGAAGCCTTGAAAACAGGATGAAGCTTCCTATCGAAGTCTATCAAGCAGTCAGAAAACTTGTAGGGGAGAATTATCCTCTTGGGGTGAGAATCAACGGAGAGGACTTTGTTGTTGAAGGGAATACTCTCTTACAAAGTACGGTGATCGCCCGAAGGTTTGCTCAATTGGGTGCAGATTATATCAGTGTCTCAGCAGGGAGCCGATTTGAGGATGCCAAGACACCTGAAGAGGGGAATGCTCCAGATCCCATGTCGGGTTATAGTGGTCATCGGATGAGCCCATGGTATTGGTGGCCTGATGGAACCCATGTCTATTTGGCAGAAGGGATTCGAAAGGCGATCCGCGAGGGTGGATTTAATACTCCTGTGGTTACTGCGGGAAAGATCAGAGAACCCAAACAGGCAGAGGAGATATTGGAGCAAGAGAAGGCAGATGTGATTGGATTATGCCGAGCCCTTCTTGCAGACCCAGACTGGCCTCTCAAAGCCAAGGAGGGGAGGGAAAAGGATATTGTGCGTTGCGTTGCCTGCAACTGGTGCCTGGAGGCGGACTCAAGATATGAACAGGTGAAATGTGTTCGTTACCCTGAGGGTTATCTTCATGCACCCAAGCCGTTTTTGCCAAAAATGGCAAGGCCTGGTGCATTGAAAGAAAACTCCTGATGACCCAAGAGTGAAGGTGAAAGAAGGATCACAACGATTAAGGAGCGGTTGAGATATGGAAAGGACTGATTTTCCAAGACATAAAGAGGAAGACATAAAACAGTATAACCAATATCGATGGTGGTTAGGGACGACGCTTGGGGATGTGTTTGACAAGACAACAGATGTATTCCCAGAAAAAGAGGCGTTGGTGGATGACCGAATCCGGCTGACCTATCGAGAGCTCCGAGAGAAGGTAGACCGCCTCAGTATCGGTCTAATAAATTTAGGAATCAGAAAGGGGGATACCGTTCTCTTACAACTTCCGAATTGGCATGAGTTCGTTTGTTCCTACTTTGCCCTCCAGCGAATCGGATCCATTCCTGTCCTTCTAATTTCTGGATATAAACAGTTAGAAGTGAGCCACCTTGCACGCCTTACCGAAGCCAAGGCCTGGATCGTCCCAGAGCTCTATCGAAAGATTGATTACGCTTCCTTTGTTAAAGAGGTCAAGGAGAAAAATCCTCAACTCCAGTATATTATCTCTGTAAGAGGTGAAAAGAGGAGTAGTGTCTTTACATCCCACCTTGAAGATCTCATGGGTAAGGAGATGGATAGAGGGGATCGGGATATATTATATCGCCAAAGGCCTGAACCGACCGATATTGCCCATATCATCCCGTCAGGGGGGACGACAGGTCTACCGAAAGGGATTCCGAGGACCCATAATGATTATCTTTGCAATGTGGAGTATCTTCATAAAGGATGGGAGATGAATACAAAGGACATATGCCTCCTCATTGTGCCCGTGGGCCACAATCTTGCATTGCTCAATGTTGTGGGAAGTGTCTTTTGGGGTTATAAATTAGTATTACTGGATTCGACTAGACCCCAGGATATCTGTAAGGCCATTCAAACTGAAAAGGTGACCTATATGCCCACTGTTCCAAGCTTGGTGAAACGCATCATTGAAATAGAGGAGTTTCAGGACTATGACCTATCCTCTTTAAAAAAAATATCGGCTGGAGGAGAGCCCAGTCCCCCTGAACTGGTCCGTGAGGTTTATCGAAAACTTAACTGTACCTATATCAATGAATTCGGGATGACCGAAGGTCTTCTTTGTCGAACGAAACTGACTGACGATATTGAAACCATCTGCACTACAGTGGGCAAACCCTGTTGCCCCTATGAACAGATAAAGATTATCGATGAAAAAGGGAAGGAGCTGCCTCCTCATCAGGATGGTGAATTGGTGGCAAAGGGCCCTGGTATCTTTGCTGGATATCTGAAAAATCCTGAGGAAAATAGCAAGAGTTTTACCCATGATGGTTTCTTCAGAACGGGGGATCAGGCGAGGATCGACCCTTTAGGGTATCTCAAGATAACAGGCAGGATTAAGGATATTATAATTAGAGGTGGAGAGAATATCAGCCCTGCTCAGGTGGAAGAACTTCTATGCTCGTACCCTGGGGTGGCTGATGCAGCAGTCATTGGAATGCCAGACAAGGAATTAGGAGAAAGGGTTTGTGCCTATGTTAAACCTGCTCCTGGGGTAAAACTGGATCCAGAAAAGATAAAGGAGTTTATGGAGAGTAAAGGGGCCTCAAGACTCTTAATCCCAGAAAGGTTTGAGATTGTGGATGATATTCCCCTAACCCAGGCAGGGAAACATGACAAAAAGTTTTTACGAGAGGATATCAAGCGAAAAATAGGGAAGAGTTGAGGTGAATTCTTGATCGGTAATTTTAAAAACTCTTAAAGAGGAGGTAGAGGAAGATTATGGCCAAAGAGGTAAAAGTGGTATTGACGGATTGTACGCTCTGCTATCATAGTTGCGGAACAAAAGTGACGGTTGAAGATGGGGTCGCAGTTAAAATTGAAGGGTTGGAATCTCATCCCTTAAACAAAGGGAAACTCTGTCCAAAAGGGGAGGCGGCCCTTGAGAATATCTACCATCCCGATCGGCTCAAATATCCAATGAAGAGAGTGGATAGTCGATTTGAGAGAATTACCTGGGATCAAGCCCTCACAGAGATTTCCGAAAAACTCTTAAGGCTCAAGAAAGAATTCGGTCCAGAGGTATTGGGGGTCTTTAGCGGCTCCATAGGAGTTGAAAACCTTGAGATGGTGGGTCTCACGCAAAGGTTTAAAGCAGCCTTTGGTTCTCCCAACTTTTTCTCAGTGGAGAGCATCTGTTATCGAATGAGGATTCGGACGAGACAGATTACCTTTGGGAAATATCCAACTGAAGAGCTCGATTCAACTCTCTACCTCCTCTGGGGGCATAACCCTGATGAATCGGATTTTCCTTTGAAGTTGGCCATCGAAGAGAATTTAAAGAAGGGCGCAAAGATTGTTGTGATCGATCCCAAAAGGATCCCGCTGGCTGATCAAGCTGAGATGTATCTGAGGATCAGGCCAGGAACGGATGGGGCCTTGGGCCTTGCAATGATTCATGTCATTATTAATGAAAAACTCTATGACATGGACTTTGTCGAGAAGTATACGTATGGCTTTGATCAATTGGTTACCCATATTCAACCGTTTACTCCTGAATGGGCAGAAAAGATTACCTGGGTTCCTGCACAAGAGATAAGAAGACTGGCTCGCCTTTTTGCAAAAACAAAAGGGGCGGGCATCTACCAAGGGACAAATACACAGGATCAAACAGCCAATGGCACCCAAAACAGTAGAATCTTTTCTATCCTTCAGGTCATCACAGGCAATATCAATATCCCAGGAGCATGGACGATCAGCCCAAGGTTGAAGTTGGGGGATGTGGGGATGGCCGTTGAGGGCAAACCCTTGGGTGCTGATCAATATCCGCTCTTTTATGAGGTATGGGGAAGAAAGAGTCCCTACGGAGTGGTGACCTGTGTTCCTGAAAATGTCCCTGAGAGGATAAAGGCCTTTTTAGTCATAGGAGGAAACCCCGTCCTCTCCATGCCAGATTCGAATGCCTTTAAGGAGGCTTTTAAGAAGTTGGAGTTGCTGGTGGTTCATGATCTCTTCATGACGGAGACTGGAGAGCTTGCTCACTATGTCCTTCCGGCCTGTTCCCATCTTGAAAAGTGGGGGTTGGCCTATACCTATAATGTCTGCCACTGTCTTCCCTATCTGATGTTGAGAAAGAAGGCCATTGAACCCCTGTATGAGAGTTGGTCCGAATGGAAATTTTTTACAGAACTTTCAAAAAGATTGGGCATAGGGGACAAATTCCCATGGAAGTCAGAGGAGGAACTGGTGGCCTTTGAACTCGGTCCCACAGGGTTAAGTTTTAAAGAACTTCTGGAAGAAAAACCTGAAGGAGCCTTTTACCAGCAGAAACAGTATGGAATGAAAGATGCGAAATTCAGCACCCCTTCAGGAAAGATTGAGATCTACAGTGAAGCCTTAAAGGATGTTGGTTTTGATCCCCTCCCTACCTATCTTGAACCCCGGAGAAGTCCTGTCAGTTCTCCAGAGTTATTGAAAAAATATCCATTAATTCTCTCCACAGGGAATAGAAATCTCTACTATACCCATGGGCAGTTTAGAAAAATAAATTCTTTAAAAAGAAAGAATCCTGAACCTAAGGCTGAGATTGGGCCAAAAACCGCTCTCCAATATGGGGTTAAAGAGGGAGATGACATCATTATCGAAACCCACAGAGGAGTGGCTCGGATGAAGGCGCATGTCGATGAGAGGGTTTCAGAGGGAGTGGTTCTTGTTCCACACGGATGGCCAGGGGAGTCGAATGCCAACCTATTAACCGATACCGAATGTCGGGAGCCCATTATGGGCTATCCGGACATGAAATCGCTCTTATGTTCTATTCGAAAGGCTTAAAAAGAGTTTTTGGCTTCAAATATATTATAAGAGGAGGAAAATGATGGAGATTAAGAAGTTAGGGGTATTGGGATGTGGTCAAATGGGATCAGGAATAGCCCAGGTTTTTGCCCAGGCAGGATATGAGGTCATCGTGGTTGATTCCATTCCAGAGATGTTGGATAAGGGACTGAAGGGGATTGAAAAAAGACTTTCAGGTCGGGTGGACAAGGGGAAGCTCTCTCCCATCGAAAAAGATGCGATTATGGGAAGAATTAGGACCAGTACGAAGATGGAGGATTTGGCAGATTGCGATCTCATTGAGGAGGCTGTCCCTGAGGATTTGACATTGAAGAAAAAGGTTTTCACTGAGTTGGATAAGATTTGCAAAAAGGAGACCATTTTTGGAACCAATACCTCTGGGTTATCGGTTACGGATATGGCTGTGGCAACAAAAAGACCTGCCCAATTATTGGGGATTCATTTTCACAATCCTGCTCCTGTGATGCAACTTCTGGAACTTGTCCGGACTATTCTGACAAGTGAAGAGACGATTGAGACAGTGAGAAAGTGGGGCGCAACCCTTGGGAAAACCGTAGTCGTTGCTCCGGATGTAGGAGGGTTTATTGTGACCAGGCTCTTTACCCCCTTCCTTTTAGGAGCAGTTCGAATGCTTGAGGCAGGGATTGCCACAAGAGACGAGATCGATACATCGATGAAACTTGCGGTCAATCATCCAATGGGCCCTCTTGAAGTGATTGATTTTATTGGACTCGATACAGAACTCTCTATCGCTGAGACATTATACGAAGAGACTAAGGATCCTAAGTATGCTCCTCCGCTTTTGCTAAGAAAGATGGTGACTGCGGGATGGCTTGGGAGAAAGACCGGCAAGGGCTTTTACGAATATAAATAACTATAGGGGTTGAAAGGATCCTCGTTGAGGTTCCCTTAAAAAAGACTTTATGAAGATATGGCCTGAATGTATTCCTTGTATTATTAAAATGTCCCTTGATGTCATCCGGACATCGATAGACGATGAAACCCAGATTAAGAGATTTCTCACTGAAGTTTTAAAATTAAAACCGCTTCGAGGAGAAAACTATTTCATTACCTCACCCGAGATTACCAGAGAGGTCTGGTTCAAAATCAGAGAATTTTCGGGTTTAGAGGACCCCTTGAAGTCCCAAAAAGAGGAGCAGAACCGAAGGGCCTTAAAACTTTATTCAGAGGTTAAAGGTCTAATTCAAAGGAGTAACGACCCAGTTCTTGAAAGTTTAAAACTTTCCATCTTGGGGAATTCTTTGGACTCGATGGGGGATATCCTGGGGTTTCCCATTGAAGAAATGTTAAAATGGCTCAATGGTTCTTGGATTGATCTCAAGGCGGTTGAGGAACTCAGGAGAAAGATTGGTGAAGTTCGGAAGATTATCTTTTTAGGTGATAATTGTGGAGAGATCGTGTTTGACAAACTCTTCATTGAGACCCTTAGAAACCTTTATGAGGTAGAAGTTGTTTATATAACAAGGACCATTCCAGTTCTTAACGATGCCCTACTTAAAGATGCTTTCTTTGTCGGATTGGATGAGGTGGCAACAATAATGGAAAATGGAATCGATGAACCCTTGCCAGGAACCTTCCTCTCCATGGCCTCTGAAGAAGTGAGGGATTTGGTCAATGATTCAAGTTTGGTGATTTCAAAGGGGCTTGGAAACTTCGATACGCTCTCTGAAGATGAAACCCTTCGTGGGAAGATCTCTTTTCTTCTTCGAGGGAAGTGTTATCCCTCTTGCACAGCCCACCAAGTTCCTTTTGGGGGTCTGATTATCCATCATTTTTAAAGCAGACCGTGCCATGCACAGATTTCTTCATCCGTTGCGACCAGTCCTGTCACACCCCTGGCATCCTGGTTAGCAAGAAAGGTAACCGCTCGGACCATCATCTCAGGTGTATCCCAATTTGAGCGGTCTGCATCGGGGTTGAGCAATTCCATCCCTTCTGTCCGTACAGCACCTCTTGGTTTTACACAATTTACGGCAATGTTGAACTTCCCCACCTCAGCGGCCACCCCCCAGGTAAACCGCTCAATGCCAGCCTTTGAAACCCCATAGGCAATTCCGGTCCGAGCGGGTCGAAGGGCTCGGTATGTTGCCTGAACAGATGAGATGTTAATAATACTTCCCTTTCTCTTCTCCATCATCAGGGGAAGGACAGCTTGGGTACAGAGGAAGGTTCCTGTCAAGTTGACCCGTAATACCAATTCCCACCTCTTTAAAGGCATCTCCCAAATTGGGGAAGGAAAGGCGATGCCAGCATTGTTCACAAGGATATCGATTTGACCAAATTCCTCAATGGTTCGTAGAACCATCTGCCTTACCTCCCCTTCCTGTGTGACATCACATCTCAAAGGAAGAGATTGGCCCCCAAATGACTTGATCTCCTCTGCAGTCTGGTAAATAGTGCCTGGAAGTCCTTTCACTTCTCTCTCTGTTCGGGCTGAAACAGTAACTGCTGCTCCCTCCCTGGCAAGGCCTATCGCAATCGCCTTGCCCAAACCCCTGCTTGCCCCTGTAACGATTGCAATCTTTCCCTCAAGTTTCATACTTTCCTCTCCTTATTTAAATGAGTTTTTATCTTCTCATTAATCGAACCTTTTTCATTAAATGAAATCATACACCTTCTGGTTAAAAAATGGAATCGTTCTGACCGTCTATCACTTTTATCCCCTATTAGGTCATAGGAATTTCAATGCGAATTTTTTATTGACAAAAGAGAAGTTTTTTTATATTATTGTAGTAATAATACTACAAATATCGATAAAGGAGGAT